>ENA-OPCO01001126-OPCO01001126.1-human-gut-metagenome-genome-assembly--contig:-NODE-1126-length-17694-cov-3.701117_pt1 | contig 17694 bp, 17 predicted proteins | sample MGYA00241562_ERZ501475 | MGnify/ENA primary metagenome ERZ501475 (study PRJEB25962, sample SAMEA2042627) | human gut metagenome | biome: human gut; feature: human-associated habitat; material: faeces... | reverse complement strand
GGAGGAAAATGCCGAATTTGCTGTCCCTGAACTCCTGGCGCGCTTCCTGTACCTTCGCACCATGGGCAGAAATACTATCTAAAATAATCTGCTGGTTCCCCTTCAAATCTATTCCCAGCTCCCCGATAGCATCCTGACCGGCACCCTGCGCCTCCTGCAATTTCTCAAAATAAACTTCCAAAGCACTATTCAAGGAAGAAAAAGACGCATTCAGCTGATCCAGGTTTTGCTGCATTGATGTCCCGAGGCTTGCCCGCATCCCGTCAAGCACCTTTAACGTTTCTGCATGATCGGCTTCTGTATCCGCTGAAAGCTGTGTGATCAGTACCTCCAGCTGCAGATATGCAGCTTCCAGTTCACCGTCTATCTTTTTTGTGGCTTCCTCGATAGCATGCATCAGCTCCTGACAGTTTTCCTCCTGTTTCTGGTCCATCGTTTTCAGCGCAGCACCGATCTGTTCTTTTGTATCAGAAATCTGCACATGGATTTCCGACAGCCGTTCCTGAAGCCCGGCTGCAGACAGATTGATGTTTTCAGACAATTCTTCTAATGATGCCTTTGTCAAAAGCTCCATCGAAGAGAAACGGCTTTCTATATATTCCATATTTTCTTTTGCCGTTTCCTGCAGATTCTTCTCCAGCTCTTCCAGTATCCCTTCCAGCTCACTCTTCTTGTCAGCCATCTCTCCCTTTAAATCTGTACCGAGCTCTGCAAGCGCTTTCTGTCCGCTCTCCCCGATTTCCGTTAACTGCTCCTGTGTCTTTTTGACCGCATCGTCCAATTCCTGAAACTGCTTTAACAGCTCCTCCTGATGCAGCTGCCCTTTCTGAGCCATCTCTTTTAATGTATCCGAAAGGGTTTCCTGTGCATCTGCCAGCTGCTCCCTGACGCCCGAAATCTGCTTTTGCAGCTCTTTTGAGCTTTCCCGTAGCGTTTCTTCATGTGCTGCATGATATTGCTCCAGCTTTTCCTGTGTCTGTCCGACTGCCTGATCGACCCGTGAAAGCCCTTCCCCAATCTCTTTCATGGACTCCGAAACCTGTTCCCTGATCAGTTCCGTTTTTTCCTTCAGATTTTCAACAGATGTCCCAAGAGACTCCCCTTGAGAAAAAACCTGCTCCAGCGTATTCTGGTTATCCTGTATCTGAAGGTCCAACTGCGTCAGATGCTCCGAAACGGACGACAGGTTTTCTTCCATCTGCGCTGTCACACTGCTTTCCAGATGTTTGACCGTCGTCTGCGTCTTTTGCTCCGATGTGTACACTTCCTGATAGGCATTCACATATAAATCCGTAAGAGCTTCCGCCAACTGATGGATTTCCTCTCCGGAAAGCCCTAAATTTAATTCCAGAATCGCCTGTTCCAGCGCTTTCACCGCAGATTCACGGTCAAAGGAGCTTCCATCCCCGAACAGTCCCTCCAGCATCCGGATTGCGGTATCGATCACTTTTTCCTTTTCGCTCTCCCCCAGTCCCGAAAGCATCTCCAGCCCATTGTCCTCTCCCTCCAGATATGCTTCAAAAACTTCCTGCATGGTCGGGATTTTTTCCCTGCATCCATGCATAAGTCCTCCTGTCAAAAGTGCCGCTGCCACAATTCCTGCCCCTGCCAGCAAAACGATACGATTCCTTTTTCCAGTTTCCTTCTTCTGTCTATTACGGCTGGTTTCACAGCCATCCTTTTTTCTTTTTTCCATCATCTTTTCCTTTCTTCTCATTAATCGTTTTCTCTTCTGGACCGGTTGGGTCCCTGCACCTGCCTGTACCTTTTTTGTTCATCCCGTTTTTTCCTCATTTAAAAGCCCTGATAGGTCTGATATCAGGCTCAGCCTTAAACGGTCCGGCATTGTACGGAACGCTGCCCTCACAAATGCTTCTACCGTCTCCGGGGACTAGTCACCCGGTTCGATCACTGTCACTTTACGCAGTGTTACCTTCCCGTCCGCTATCTCCAACGCCACGATATCCCCATATCCAATCCCGGTTTCCACACGCAGCTCCTTTGGAATCAATACCCTACCTTTTGCATCCATCAGCTTATATATCCTCTTCTCCACTACTCCCCTCCCTGTTTTCTATTTCCGCAAGATTTTGGCAAAATGCTTCTGCCTCCTCTTTTGTCACACTGATTTCCATTTTTTCCAAATCCAGCACGAGGGAAGCAATCTGTGCACATTCTTCCGTCAGGTCTTTCATCCTCGCCCCCGGCCTGTATCCGCCGCACGTCCGGATGTATCCCTTTACCCGGCTGTCATACATCCCTGTCAGCATATTTTTTATCAGTGCAAAATAAACGCCGACCATGCAGGGATCCTCTATCCTTACCGCCGGCATACCATCCCAGCCTAAAGCCAGCTGCTGTCTGCCCCCGGTGCGCGATTCGATCAGTTCCCGTGCCCGGTAAAGTTTTTCCAGATTTGTCATCCCCCACCTCCCAGAAATTCCGGGGCAAAAAGAGTCATCTGACCGCTGCTGCGACGCTTCTCCTCCGGATCATAGTTCGTAATGATCAGCTCCCTGTACTCGCTCCCTTTCTCATAGCGCTGTGCCATGTTATTCAGGCGGGTTGCTTCGGTCAGATAATACCCTGCGTACAAATCCCTGATATAGCTGCAGTCGTTATAGCTGACCATCCACTTTCCCTGACATCCTGCCAGCGTGTTTTTTAACCGTATATGGTCCTGCTCCGGGAAACTCACTTCGTAATAATCTTCCGTCATATAATAGGGCGGGTCACAATAGAAAAAAGCGCCTTCCCGGTCATACTGCCGGATCAGCGCCTCAAAATCCTTATTTTCAATCACGGTATCCGCAAGCCGTTCCGCCGCCTCCCTGATCAGAGAAAAAACCTTCCTCACATCAAAAGGCTGGCAACTGTAGGACGTGCAGCCGCTCCCATAGCTGTAGCGGATTATCTTATAAAATGCGGCTGCCCTCCGCACATCCTCTGCCACTGCTTTCCCCTGCAAAAGCCCCTGCATCTCCTCAAATTCTGCCGGCGGAAGATTGTGAAATGCCAGCTCCAGTTCTTCTGCTACCTGCTTTCTGCCACACTCCCCCATTTCCAGAAAGCTTTTAATCTCCATAAACTCATCCCGGCTGTTCAGCGGCAAAAACCCCAACACCTGCAAAAGCTCCCATGTCCTGTTTTTTACACACCGGTAAAGGTTGATCAGGTCTGCATTGTAGTCATTAAACACTTCCATCACACCCTTGTCCGGTTCTTTTCCAAACAATACCCAGCCGCCACCACCAAAAACCTCAATATAGCGGTCATATTTTGCGGGCATCATCCCATAAATGGTTTTCCGCAGCGCTTTTTTACCGCCTACCCATGAAATAAAACTGTTCAGCTTTCCCCCTGTCCTTTCCTCTTTTCATACAATATCCACTCCTGCCCGGATTTTATTTTCTCCCGAGCCACTGCTTTAATTCTGTCTCAGAAATCTCCTGAAATTCTCCCAGCGAAATATATTCTCCTGCCATTTTTACAGGATTTTCCGGATGATACTCCCCATCCGCCCCAATTGGCAGCTTTTCCCTGCAAAGGATACTTCCCATCCGCCTGTGTTCCACACGCTCTTTTATTTTTCCAAAACTGCAGTCCTCCCTCTCCGAGTCCTCCACCTCATAGCAAAAAATCCCTTCCGGCACACTATTCCGGTCCAGCCTCATATAAGAAAACAGGCAAACCCTTCCGTCTACCTCGACCAGATCATATCCTTCCATCTTTGCATCAAATCCCATTGTTTTCTTCTCTCCTTATCTTTTGATTTTTCCTCTTCCAAGCTCCCCTGCTTCCTTCATCCCATCCGCATCCCTATCCCTCCCCTCCCGACATCTGAATGCCGCAATGATGCATCCTTTAACTTTTCTTCTGTCGTAATGAAATAGTCGCTGCCCGAATTCCAAAAACTGACATACAAGTCCCCCTCTTCTGTCCGGATCGGGCGCTGCTCAAATCCCTCTCCCCATCCGTCGCTTGCCTGACCGCTCCATTCAGCTATTACCGCATTCAGCTCTGTATCTGAAAGCTTCCCATAGCTTTCTATCTCCAATACTCCCCACAGCTCCCCCTGCCACACTTCCACATCGGGGAACATCCGGAATACTTTCTGTCTAAGAATCCGGTTTCTTATATATTCCGCTAACCCACGGTCGCCTTCTGTATCCAGCTGCTCTTTTATGAGCTGCTTTTTGATCGCACTGACATACCTGCACAGCTGCGTTGGCGTGATTTCCTCAGGCTCATCTGATTCATACCCTTCCTGTCCATACATGAGCGCCGTTAAGGGGCTAAACAGTCGTATCCCCTCAAATTCCTTCGGCAGCATCTGTATTGGCTTATCTTTCCGGAATATCAAGCCATGTTCCGTTTGTACGATTCCATTCTTTTCCATTTGGGAGAATCCATAGCCTTCTATGTCAATAAATGGCGCGATTTTCTCATCCAAAACAATCTGTGCCTCCTCCAGCAGATATTCTCCATAATCCTCCGCTGTCACAATTTTTTCCGGGAGGAACTCATACAGTTCCAGCCGCATGGCAATTTCCACCACTTCCTGCATATTTTCCGGACGTTCTGCTTCCAAAGCAGAAAACAATTTTTCCATCCCTTCTTTCGAGCACAGGAACTTCTCCTGTTTTAAACACCCCGCAAATGCATTCATCCCCCTGATTCCATAGGACAACGGAAGGACCTCTTCTATCCCCTGATACCGGCTTCCATAAAAACAAATCCTTCCTTCTTCTATATCAGACACCCCCAGCACTTCCGCGACCCTCTCCAGCTTTTCCTCATCCGCAGGAAGGGACAGGGGATACCATCTGCCATAGTCCCTTTTATAAAATGGAGAATCCAGCCGCAGCCAAAATACCGAATCCTTTTCATATCCTACATCCGGTAACGGCTCCGAATCATACACTGTATCCAGCACTTCTCCCGTCCTGATAACCTTTCCATCTTCCAATAATTCAAATTTATCCAGGTTACAGGACAGGTTTACCATTTCTTCCAGCGTCTCAGGATGTTCCATCTCCAGTGCCTCCTGAAAGACCTGCTGTTCTTTTCTGGTCAGGCACTCCATGCGCCGCTCCAAAAAATCGACTTCTTTATATCCTTTTTCTGGTGGTACTTCTTTCCCGATCAGATATGGGGCAAATACGCTGCCGTCTGATTCTACTTCTACAATTTTCGCTGCATTCATTCCCAGCTGCCCTGACATTTCCCTTATCGTCTGCCTTGGCGCAGGGAATCTGGACCATATCTTCTGACCTGTAGTTATGGCTTGAAAACATACTTTTAACATGATGTACTCCTTTCTGCTATCCTGTGTTTTTTACGAAAAAAAGCCGCAGCTCTCATAAAAGAGAAACTACGGCTTTCTTATGATGAAAAAATCAATAATACTTTATTCCCCCAAATAACACCAATGCGCTCAGTATTTAACTCTTGTTGACTTCTTTTTACTTTCCCTTCTATCTCCCCCCCACTAAATAATTTGCTTATAAATTCACAAGTTACTCCATTGTCATCTATTTTCTCCCTTCCTTTCTCCGATGTCATCTGTCAAAAGCTCAAAAAATCGAGGTCGAAAACCGTCCATTTCCGCCTCGATTTTTGTTCATTTTTCAGTTTCGAACCACAATATCTTGTGGTTATACAACCCTATTTCCCCTTATCACCACAATACGTCATCATTATCACTGTCTCCACATGTCCCCCCATCGGGAAGTTGTCAAACGCCCTGCCGCATTTTAACTCATAGCCCTGGCTGCAGAGATATTTTAAGTCGCGGGCGAGGGTCGCGGAATCGCAGCTGACGTAAACCAGGCGTTTCGGGCGCATTTTTAAAATGGTATTGAGGCACTCTTCGTCACAGCCCTTGCGCGGAGGATCAACAACGATAACGTCCGCAAAAATTCCTTCTGTTTCGTATAAGTGCGGCAGCACTTCCTCCGCTTTTCCGACATAAAATTTCGCATTGTCGATGCCGTTGCGCACTGCATTCTTGCGCGCATCATCGATTGCCTGCGGGACGATTTCCACGCCGTAGACCTGTTTCGCCTGGCGCGCCAGGAACAGGGAAATCGTGCCGATTCCACAGTAAAGATCCCAGACTGTCTCATTTCCGGTCAGTCCTGCATAAGAAAGCGCCTGACTGTAAATATTTTCCGTCTGAACCGGATTGACCTGATAAAAGGACTGGGGCGAAATTGTGAAAACAAGCCCGCCGATCGTGTCCTCAATGCGGTCTTTTCCGCGGATCGTCCGGGTTTTACTGCCCATAATCACATTGGTCCGCTCTGTATTGGAATTGACCGAAAAGCTGGTCATTCCGGGCACCTTTTCAAACAGCCTGTCCGCAAGCTCCTGCTCTGCCGCAAACGAACTGCCGTTGAGAATCAGACAGACCATAATCTGTCCTGTTGAAAAGCCTTTACGGATCAGGACATGGCGCAGCAATCCCTTTCCTGTCGTTTCATCGTACGCTGGAATTTTCTTTTCCGTACAAAAATCCAGCACAATATCCAAAACGATTTTGTTTTCCGCAACGCCGAGCGCACAGTCCCTGTTTTCAATAATCGTGTGTGTCCGTCCGGCATAAAAGCCCGCAATCAAACGACCATTTTTGTCCATTCCGACCGGAAACTGCGCCTTGTTGCGATAATGGAACGGATGCTCCATCCCGACCGGCGCTTCCATAATTTCCTCTACAAAATCCGGGGCAAAGCCGCCGATCCGGATCAGGTTGTTTTTGACCTTGCGGTCCTTAAAGGCGAGCTGCTTTTCATAGGAAACCGCCTGCAGCTGACAGCCGCCACACTGTCTCGCATACGCACAGACCGGCTCCACGCGGTCGGGCGACGGTTCCAGCACTTCTTCCAGACGCGCAAAGGCATATCCCTTTTTCGGTTTTACGACTTTTGCACGTACCGTATCGCCCAGAACCGCGTCCTTGACAAACAGCGTATAACCATTGCCTGAAAGGGCATCGGAATCCTCCAGATGTCCGATGCCCTCTCCGTCTGTTCCCATATCTGTAATTTTCACTGTAAAAATCTGATTTTTCTGTATATTCACGTCATCCTCCATGCTTCGGCTGAGCCGTCTTAGTCCATCCGCGTCATGCGCAGATTGGATTCAAAGAGCCGGTTGTAACCCAGCCATCCGGTTTCAGAAGTTCCCTCCAGAATCTCCGTAAAGGTTTCCAGCTTCGCATCTGCATTATCCGCCAGGTTCAGTGCCATCGCTTCCATGAGCGCAGGCTTTTTGGGAGAACCGTATTCATATTCTCCGTGGTGCGCCAAAATGCAGTGTTTCAATTCCGAAGCAAGCACAGTCGGAAAGCCCGGAATCATCCGAATTTTGTCGCTGACCATCTCCGTTCCGATTACGATATGACCAAGCAGCTGTCCATCGTCCGTGTAATCGTTCTGTGGGAAAAGGGAAATTTCTTTTGTCTTGCCGATATCGTGACACATCGCGGCAGCCAAAAGCAGATCCCTTTTTAACATCGGGTAGGATTTTGCAAAATAATCGCACAGCTTCACAACGCCAAGCGTGTGCTCCAGCAGACCGCCTACAAATCCATGATGTACGCTTTTCGCTGCGGAAGATTTTTTGAAGTTTGTAAGAAACGCCTCGTCTTTTACAAAGAACGCCTCCATCAGCTTTTTGAGCCATTCATTTTCCATGCTGTTGATATAAGAAAGCAGCTCCTGATACATCACGGAAATGTCCTTTTTGCTGACCGGAAGATAGTTGGCAGGCTCGTATTCGCCCTCACGGCACAGGCGGATTCGTTTGATATTGATCTGGTTTGCGCCCTGAAAACAGGTCACATCGCCATAGACCTCAATATAATCCAGGCTGTCGAAATCATCGATGCCCGCACTGTTGGGATCCCAGATTTTGCCGTCTACCGTGCCGGTCTTATCCTGCAGGATGACGGTTTCATAAGGCTTACCATTCTTCGTCACAGCAGACTGTTTATGCTTACACAGATAAATATCGAATACTCTGTCGCCTTCTTTATAATCCTTAATAAATTTCATTTTCTTTTCCTCTTTTCCAAAAATCTCTATTCTGTTGACAATGCTGCGCAAAACCGAAAACGGCAGCCCTGCATCAAAAGCCTTTCGCTATCCTCTACGCCTTACTCCTGCAAAAGCACCTCAATCTCCATTTCCTGATATTCTTCCTGTCCCTGCCGCATCACAGTGACTGTCACCGTCGTGTCCGGCTCACAGGAAAGAAGCGCCGCATGGTAGTCCGCAAACGAAGTGATCTCTTCTCCTTCCATGCCAACGATTACGTCGCCGCTCTGGATTCCCGCTTTCATCGCGGGAGAATCCATTATGATTCCCGTCACATATGCACCGACCGGCACATGTTTTTCCAGATGGATTTCGTCCGGTACATCCGTCCCGGTAATGCCCATATGGGCGATTTTCTGACCATTCGACAGCTTGCCAACCGTCGTCAGCAGATCGGAAATGCCATATGCGCTGAGCACATCGGAACTCTCCGCTTCCCCGGCGTGCACGATGCCGAGTACCTTTCCGGAAAGATTGATTAAAACGCCTCCGGTTCCCTGCAACCCCGTCATATCTGTCTTCAACAGGCGGGCATTATGATCCGTAAGATTTTGATAATAATCCACAGAAGTTACCATTCCGAAAATTATCGTTTCCGCACCCTGCGGACGTCCGATTGCAATCACCGGCACAGCCTGTACACTACTGCCGGAGCTTCCCATCGTCGCCGATCCGACATTTTTCCGGATATCCTCCGGAATATCCTCCAGCGCCACACTCAAAATGGCGAGTCCCGTTTCCTCATCCTTTCCTTTCAGTGAAGCGGACACACTCCGTCCGCTGTAAAAGGAAACCTCCAGTTCCTCCGCCTGACGGATGGCTGCCGCGTCCACAAGAATCAGCAACTCCTTACCGTTATCCGCAACGATCAGCCCTGCCGTCTGTCCCTGGTTTTCATAAGTGTTATCAAACCAGTCCACATCCGACACCACACCGGTCACTGTTACCATCGAATGATCTGCAAATGTCTTCGCCACCGTATACATATTCCGGTACAGCTTCTGATAATCCCCGATTTCCAGCGCGACTTTTTCCACAACGGTCTGCAGCTCTGTCGTTGTCTCCGTTTCCGTCTCTTCTTCCAGAATCATATCCTCCGGGCGCATCTCGTCCTCGATATTTTCTTCCTTCAGCTCCACCTGCTGCGGCTCTTCCTCCGGGTACAGCAGATTGGAAAATACCGGTTCCAGCACAAGGAAGGTCACACAGGCGATCAGCCCGAAAATTGCTGCCATGCTCGCCGTCAGCAACGTTTTTTTGAACAGCTTTCGGCGGTTCAGCGGTCGTTCTTTTACCTTTTCTTTGATAAACTCGATATCCTGATTCGTCAGATCCTGATTCGGTCTGTTATCCTCCATAAGTATCGGTTCCTTTCTGCCCGTTTGGGTACTTTTCAGTATACCTCATCTGCCCGCCTGCACACAAGTGCCGGAAAGACTTTTTCCGGGCGCAAAATTTTTCCCCGGTTTCTCTCTCTATATGGTATGATAGGAGTAGCCGCCTGTACCACAAGACAGCAGCATCAATCCTGTGTAATGATTCTGCTGTGCAGCATTTTATGGAACGAATATATGTGCCTTTTGGCACTGTGTTTTGAAAAACGAAAGGAACTACTATGAACGCGAAAGTTTTACGCGTATTGGAATATGATAAAGTCATTCATATGCTGGAGCAAAAAGCAACCTCGGACCCCGGACGACAGCTTTGCCGGGATCTCGTGCCCATGACCGATCTTGCGCAGATCGAACAGGCTCAGACCGAAACTGCAGATGCCCTGACCCGGATTTTCCAGAAGGGCAGCCTGAATTTCGGCAGCAATAAGCCCCTCGGCATGTGCCTGCGCTCCCTCGAAATCGGCAGCACCCTCTCCTCTGAAGAGCTGCTGCGCATCGCCGGTCTTTTGGAAAACACCGCCCGTGTCAAAAACTTCGGGCGCTCCGACAAGGACGAAGAACAGCAGGATTCCCTGACAGAATATTTTCACTGTCTCGAACCCCTCGCACCCCTTTCCAAAGAAATTCGCCGCTGCATCATCGATGTGGATGAAATCGCGGACGATGCCAGCCCTGCCCTCAAAAAAATCCGGCGGAGCATGGTATTAACCGGAGAAAAGATTCACAACCAATTAAACAGCATGGTAAACGGTTCCGCCAGAAACTATCTGCAGGATGCCGTGATTACCACCCGCGACGGACGCTACTGTATCCCCGTCAAGGTGGAATATAAAGGTCAGGTGCCCGGCATGGTGCACGACCAGTCCTCCACCGGCTCCACCTTTTTCATCGAACCCGCAGCCGTTGTCAGCTTAAACAACCAGCTGCGTGAGCTGGAAATCGAGGAGCAAAAGGAAATCGCCGTTATTCTGGCAAATTTGAGTGCCGAAGCAGGTGCACACACCCTTGAGATCGCAGAAAACCAGCGGATTATGACGCAGCTCGATTTCATCTTTGCAAAGGCTTCCCTTGCGATGGATCAGAATGCTTCCCGTCCGCTTTTCAACGACGAGCATATCGTTCGTATCCGTCAGGGACGACATCCGTTGCTTGACCGCAAAAAAGTCGTTCCGATCGACGTCGAGCTTGGCAAAAATTTCGATCTTCTCGTCATCACCGGTCCCAACACCGGCGGTAAAACCGTATGTTTAAAAACAGTCGGACTGTTCACGCTGATGGGGCAGGCAGGTCTGCACATTCCTGCCCTAGACCGCTCGCAGCTGTCCGTTTTTACAGAGGTTTTCGCAGATATCGGTGACGAACAGAGCATTGAACAGAGCTTGAGTACCTTTTCCTCCCACATGACCTCCATCGTCTCCATTCTGGCAAAGGCAGACGCAGATTCCCTGTGCCTGTTCGACGAGCTGGGGGCCGGGACCGACCCGACTGAGGGTGCGGCGCTGGCGATTGCAATTTTGAACTATCTGCATGACCGCGGCATCCGCACAATGGCGACCACACATTACAGCGAGCTGAAAATCTACGCCCTTTCTACGAAATTTGTTGAAAACGCCTGCTGTGAATTCGATGTGGAAACGCTGCGCCCTACCTACCGGCTGCTGATCGGCATTCCCGGAAAAAGTAACGCTTTTGCAATTTCCAAAAAGCTCGGTCTTTCCGACGAAATCATCGAAGCCGCCAAGGAGCAGATCGACGAACAGGACGTCAGCTTTGAAGACGTTATTTCCGATCTGGAAAAGAGCCGCGTTACAATTGAAAAAGAACGCCGCGAAATCGAAGATTACAAAAAAGAAATCGAAGCCCTCCGGCATAAGCTGCAGGAGAAAAACGATAAAATCGACCAGACGCGGGACCGTATCCTGCGCGAAGCGAATGAAAAAGCGCGGGATATTCTGCGTGAAGCAAAGGACACCGCAGACGAAACAATCCGCATTTTCCAGAAAGCCGGTCCCGGCGCTTCCATGAAGGATCTGGAACAGGCGCGTCAAAAGCTGCGCAGCAACATCGACGACAAAAACAGCAAGCTTTCCGTCGCTGCAAAGGACAAGCCCAAAGCTCCGGCATTAAAGCCCGAGCAGCTCAAAAAAGGCGATGCCGTGCGCATTGTTTCCATGGGGCTCAAGGGTACGGTCAGCAGCCTGCCTGATGCAAAGGGCAACCTCTTCGTGCAGTGCGGCATCATGCGCACCTCCACGAACATAAAAGACCTTGTTCGCATCGAGGAAGCGACGATTACCACGCCTACGATGTCCAAAACAAATACCGGCAAGCTCCGGATGTCCAAGTCCTTCTCCGTTTCCCCTGAGATCAATCTGCTGGGCAAAACGGTAGACGAGGCCCTCGCCGCCCTCGATAAATATCTGGACGACGCTTATCTGGCACATCTGGAAAACGTCCGCGTCGTACATGGCAAGGGAACCGGTGCCCTGCGCAAGGCCATCCAGCAGCATTTAAAGCGCATCAAATATGTCAAATCCTTCCGACAGGGCGAATACGGCGAAGGCGATGCCGGCGTAACGATTGTAGAATTTAAAAAATAATCCGCAGGACGGCAATCATCTGCCGCCTTTGCAGAAAGGAATAACGAGGTTCATTATGGTAAATAAACAGAAAATTCTGATTGTTGACGACGATGCCAATATCGCCGAACTCATTTCGCTGTACCTGACCAAGGAATGCTTTGATACGATGATCGTGGAGGACGGGGAATCCGCCCTCCGCGCTGTGGATACCTTCGCGCCGAACCTGATTCTGCTGGATCTGATGCTTCCCGGCATCGACGGCTATCAGGTCTGCCGTGAAGTTCGCAGCAGTTCCTCTGTTCCCATCATCATGCTGTCCGCCAAAGGCGAAATTTTTGACAAGGTGCTCGGCCTGGAGCTTGGTGCGGATGATTATATGGAAAAGCCCTTCGACTCCAAGGAGCTTGTCGCAAGAGTCAAAGCGGTGCTGCGCCGCTACAAGCCAGCTGCTGCCGTTCCAACAAAGCCCGCTGTGGAATGTGTCGAATATCCCGATCTGACCATCAATAAAACCAATTATTCCGTTATGTATATGGGAAAAAATGTCGATATGCCGCCAAAGGAGCTGGAACTTCTCTATTTTCTGGCAGCTTCGCCCAACCACGTTTTTTCCAGAGAACAGCTTCTGGATCAGATCTGGGGCTATGAATACATTGGCGACACCCGCACGGTAGACGTACACATCAAGCGTCTGCGCGAAAAGATCAAGGATCATGCAAACTGGAAAATCGCCACGATCTGGGGAATCGGCTACAAATTCGAGGTAAGATGACATGCGCAAAACCCTGTATCTGAAATTTGTACTCGGCTACCTGATCTTCGGATTTTTCGGATTTTTAGTCGTAGCAACGTTCGTTTCCAGTATGACGCTGGAGCATCTGAAACGGGAAAAGGCGGACTCCCTTTATAAAGAAGCTACTCTGATCGCAAATACCTACGCTTCCGACTTATACAGCAGCAATGTTTCCCTCGAGGAGGTCAAAAAACAGCTGGATGCGCTCAGCACCTACCTGTCCTCCCAAATCTGGATCATTAATCCATCCGGACGTATTATCATGACAACTGAAACACCGCTGGATGTGGAGCATGAGTCTCGCGTGGAAAATTTTGACTCGACCATCACCGCCGGTTCCTTTTATACGGTTGGTGACTTTTTCGGCTGCTTCCAGCAGGAAATGCTCAGTGTATTTGCGCCCATCACTTCCAATTTTAAAGTGCAGGGCTATGTTGTCATCCATATCCCCATGGCAAATATTCGGGCTTCCAGCGAAAGCCTGCTGAATATTTCCTATATTATGCTCGTGATTTTTTTCCTCCTGTCGCTGATCATTCTGATTTTCTTTACAGAAATGGTCTATCTGCCGCTGCGCAAGATCACGGCAGCCACCGAGCAGTACGCGGCAGGCAATCTGCACTATGAATTTCAGGTAGACAGTGAGGATGAGATCGGTTATCTGGCTGCCTCCCTGTCTCTCATGGCAAGTGAGATCGCACGCGCCGAGGATAACCAGAAAAAATTCATCGCCAACGTTTCTCACGACTTCCGCTCTCCGCTGACTTCAATCAAAGGGTATCTGGAGGCGATGCTGGATGGAACGATCCCGCCAGAGCTCCACGAAAAATATCTCGGCATCGTCTTAAACGAAACGGAACGCCTGACAAAGCTGACCAACAGCCTGCTGACTTTAAACAACCTGAATATGAAGGGCATGATTCTGGAAAAATCTGTTTTCGATTTAAATTCGGTCATTCGCTCTACCGCTGCTTCCTTCGAAGGAACCTGCCAGCAGAAGCATATCGGCATCGAGCTGCTTTTAACCGGCGACCGTATGCCCGTTCTCGCCGACAAAAGCAAAATCGAGCAGGTCTTATACAACCTGCTCGACAACGCGATTAAATTTTCCCACCCTGACTCTGCGATTCGCATCGAGACAAACGAAAAGCATGGAAAGGTTTTTGTCTCCGTCAAGGACAGTGGTATCGGAATCCCAAAGGACAGCCTGCGGCTGATCTTCGATCGTTTCTACAAGACCGACCTTTCCCGTGGCAAAGACAAAAAGGGAACCGGGCTGGGACTTTCCATTACAAAAGAAATTATCCAGGCGCACAACGAAAATATCAACGTCATCAGCACCGAGGGCGTCGGGAGCGAGTTTATCTTCTCCCTGCCCGTGCAGGACAACGAAGCGTAGGGCTGGATGCCTTACGCTTTCCAGTGCAGCCGGTGCAGTTCTCCATTTTCCTGTAACCCTGCGAAATGATTCTGGCGCAGCGCTTCATACAAAACGATTGCTACGGAGTTTGACAGGTTCAGGGAACGGATATCCTGTCCCATCGGAATGCGGATACAGCTCTTTTCATACTCCACAAGGATTTCCTCCGGGATTCCGGCACTCTCCTTGCCGAACATAATATAATCGTCCGGTCCTATTTTTACATCGCTGTAAACCTGATGCGCTTTCGTCGTCGCCATCCAGAGCTTCGGTGCATCCGGCCCGCCGCTTACAAGCGTCGGATTTTTTTCCAGAAAGTCCGCAAAATTGATGTAGCGACGCACATCCAGCAGATTCCAGTAATCCATGCCTGCGCGCTTTAACTGCTTTTCACTCAAAGAAAAGCCCAGCGGCTCAATCAGATGCAGAACCGTCCCGGTCGCGACGCAGGTTCTTCCGATATTTCCCGTATTCGCCGGGATTTTCGGCTGATGCAATACGATGTTTAACATATCTTTATCATTCCTTTTCCGCTTTCAGTTTTTTTACAAAATGCGACAGCCGCCCGATCGCAACTTTCAGATTTTCCAGGGAATAAGCGTAGGAAATACGGATGTAGCCCTCGCCGCTGTCCCCAAACGCCGTGCCCGGCACGACTGCAACCTTTTCTTCCTGCAGAAAACGCGTCGCAAACTCATCGCTGGTCATGCCGAATTCCTTGATACAGGGGAACACATAAAACGCGCCGTAAGGCTCGAAGCAGGGCAGCCCCATTTCTGCAAAGGCATGCAGCAGATAGCGTCTGCGCTGATTGTACTGTTCGCGCATTTCCGCTACATCGTCATCGCCGTTTTTCAGCGCCTCTACCGCCGCATACTGGCTCGTCGTAGGAGCACACATGATCGCAAACTGATGGATTTTGAGCATCTGTTTTAAAATCACTTCCGGTCCGCAGGCATAGCCCAGACGCCATCCGGTCATTGCATATGCCTTGGAAAATCCGTTGATCAGAACCGTCCGCTCCCGCATCCCCGGAATCTGTGTGATGGAAACCGGATTACCTTTATAGGTCAGCTCACTGTAAATTTCATCCGATATCACAAACAGATCTTTTTCTTCCACGATCTTTGCGATCGCTTCCAGATCTTCCCGTTCCATGATCGCACCGGTCGGGTTATTCGGATAGGGCAAAATCAGGATTTTCGTCTTTTCCGTGATTGCATCCAGAAGCTCCTGTGCCGTCAGGCGGAACTCGTTTTCCGCTTTCAATGGGATGATAACCGGCTTCGCACCTGCAAGCACGGCGCACGGCTCATAGGAAACATAGGACGGCTGTGGAATCAGCACCTCGTCTCCCGGATTTACCATCGCACGCAGCGCAATATCGATGGCCTCAGAGCCGCCGACTGTAATCATGATTTCATGCAGCGGATCATAGGACACCTGATAGCGGCGTCTCAAATAATGCGCAATTTCCTCCCGCAGCTGCTTCAAACCGGCATTGGAGGTGTAAAAGGTACGTCCCTTTTCCAGAGAATAAATGCCCTCGTCGCGGATGTGCCACGGAGTATCGAAGTCCGGCTCGCCGACACCCAGAGAAATCGCATCCTCCATTTCGCTGACGATATCGAAAAATTTCCGGATTCCGGACGGTTTAATCGTAACAATTGTATCAGAAAGGGGATTTCTCATGGCGTAATCATCTCCCTCTGATCCTCGCATTTGCGGGTCAGGATCGTTCCGTGATCCTTATACTTTTTCAGGATAAAATGGGTCGCTGTGCTCAAAATACTGTCCAGCGTGGAAAGCTTATCCGAAACGAACGCGGAAACTTCTTTCAGGGATTTGCCCTCCAGTGTTACGAGCAGATCGAAGCCGCCGGAAATCAGGTACACTGCATGCACCTCCGGGTATTTGTAAATCCGCTCCGCGATGCTGTCAAAGCCCTGACCGCGCTGGGGTGTTACGCGAACCTCAATCAGCGCGGAAACCTTTTCGATGCTTGTTTTTTCCCAATCAATCAGTGTATGATATCCGCAGATAATGCCCTCTGCTTCCATCGCTGCCATTTCGTTTACCACGTCAATTTCCTCTACGCCGAGGATGACTGCCAGCTCTTTTAAGTCGATCCGGCTGTTTTTCTCAATAATTTTTAATAATTCTTCTCTCATTTTTTCTTCCGTTCCTGCCGGATATCCGGCAACTGTTCTACTACTCCATCCGATAAATCGCGTCCGTATTCGCCGGTTCTAAAAATCTTCGTTCCTCTCCGTTGACAATCACGCGATCGTTGTCCGCCGACAAAAATCCGATCACCGCCGCCGGGATTTTCTGCTGCTGCAGCTGCTCTGCCAGCATCTCGCCCTGATCGGTCACAAACAGCAGACTGCCGTTTCCGGACAGCTCATAGGGATTGACGTCCAGTTCATTACAGATTTCTACCGTTTCCTGTCGGATGGGAATCTTCTTTAAAGATACCTCCAGTCCGGTCCCGGCCTGCTCTGCCAGTGTCCAGAGTGCATGGAATACACCGCCTTCCGATACTGCACAGGCAAGTCCGACGCCGGACTTACCGGCGACTGCAGCCTCCGGTAAAATCGAAAAGTGCTGCTCCAGCTGTGCTACGTCTTCCAGAAGCTGCGCAGGATAGCGCTTCAAAAGGGCTTCCCGGTATGTTTTTTCCAGGCAGACAGTTCCTGCCAGTCCCGCCCATTTCGTCATTACAATCTGCTGACCGGCGCGCGCCGACAGCGCAGCGCCTGCAGGCGCAGTCCACACTTCTGCAAGCGCCTCTGCTGTCGCAACAGGCGAAATGACTGCACCGGACACATGCACTTTCATATCCGCGAGCGTAACCTGCAGCTTCTGCGCTGCTTCCTGCGCTGCGACAGTCATCTTCTGCAGCTCCTGCTCTTGACAGTCTGTCGGAAGCATCAGCTGCATGGACACCATGCGCACCTTTGCTTCTCCTTTTCCCACTGCTGCCGCTGCTGCACGGTTTACCGCCTCATAAACGCAAAGTTTGGCTCCCTCTGCTCCGGACCAAACAGACAGACTCTGCGCCGTAATCCACAGCTGCTTCACTTTTTCCGGCGCTTTATCCACATTTTCAGACGTGAGAAAGGCGCAGCCTTCCCCATACTCTGCGCCTTTCACCCCTATGCCGTTTGTTTCTATTTTTCGATGAACGCTGCGTTTATAAACGTTTCCCGTTACGTTCCCTGTTTTCATAAGCTTTTCTCCATTCCGAATACCATCGTATCAAAGCATTGCAGAGCCGGACCTCCAGCCCGGCTCTGCCATCCGCTCTGCTTTAGGATCCGGTGCTTAGTTTCCCGCCGCTGCGTCCTGCTGCGCCTGTGCAGCCTGCGCCTGAGCCTCTGCGATCGCCTGCAGCTGCTCCGGT
>ENA-OPCO01001116-OPCO01001116.1-human-gut-metagenome-genome-assembly--contig:-NODE-1116-length-17818-cov-3.470529_pt1 | contig 17818 bp, 15 predicted proteins | sample MGYA00241562_ERZ501475 | MGnify/ENA primary metagenome ERZ501475 (study PRJEB25962, sample SAMEA2042627) | human gut metagenome | biome: human gut; feature: human-associated habitat; material: faeces... | reverse complement strand
AAGGTGATGGAAACCTACGTGATGGACGGCATGGATGAAATGCTGGATTATGTCTATGACCGGTTCGATGATTTCCGGTTACTGCTGGATGCCTCTTACGGTACCAAGTATCAGGATTTCGTGGAACATCTGGTGGACATTGAGACGGAGTATACCTACAAGTATATGGAAGCCACACAATTCCTACAGGAAGGCAGCATGATCACCGAGGAGTTCCTACATATCATGTCGAGAGCCATGTTTGACAGTATGTTCGAAGTCGTCAGACACCGCATGGACAGGGATACTGCCAGAAAATATCTGCATATGCTGGAGAAGTATCACTACGGCGGATGGGGAGCCATCATCAAGCTGGGGTGAAGCATAAGATAAGACTGCTATGGAAGATTACGGTAGCAGTCTATCTTAAAAACCGACGGTTAGTTGAAACTAATTATCAATAAGCGGTGTTAGATAGGAAAGACAATAGAGCCTCAAATGTCCGGAAAAGAGAAATGATGAAAAGCAGGGCAAAATGAAAAGAAATTCTAGAAATTAAAGAGTTACATTAAATCCAAAAAATTAATTTAAATCAAAGGGAAAGAGGGAAAGATCACATGAAAAAAGAAAGCTCTATGCAGAAGCTGTTCGCTTATGCGGGCAACTACAAGTACCTGACCATTGCGTCATGGATTCTGTCCGCGGTCAGTGCACTGATTGCATTACTGCCGTTTTATGATATCTGGCGGATCATGCAGGAGGTTGTACTGGCAGCGCCGGATTACAGCAAGGCGCAGAATCTGTCGGGGCTTGGATGGAGTGCCGTGGGATTTGCACTGCTTTCCATGATCATTTATATCTGCGCACTGTTGTGCTCCCACATTGCAGCCTTTCACGTGCAGGCGAATATGCGAAGCACACTGATGCGTCATATTCTGACGCTGCCCATGGGATTCATGGACAGTGAGGGCAGCGGTAAGATCCGTAAGATCGTCAACGAATCCACCGCAGCCACCGAGACTTATCTGGCACACCAGATGCCGGATAAGGCAGGGGCAATGGCAACGCCTGTGGGATTGTTGGTATTGCTGGTGGCATTTGACTGGAAACTGGGGCTGTTAAGTCTCGTGCCCGTCGTCCTTGCGTTCCTCATTATGGGTGCCATGACCGGACAGCGCATGAAAGATAAAATGACAGAATACCAGAATGCGTTAGAGGAGATGTCCAGTGAAGCAGTGGAATATGTCCGCGGTATTCCGGTAGTGAAGACCTTCGGACAGTCGGTATTTTCTTTCAAGCGTTTCCAGACCTCTATTAAAAAATATGAAAAATGGACCATCGCTTATACCAAAGAACTGATGTGGCCCATGGTAGGCTTTACCACACTGATCAATGCGATCTTCGCCGTTCTGATCGGTGCCGCATATTGGTTCGGTGGAGCAGGCGGGGATCCTGAGGTGCTGATCAACCTTCTGTTCTACATCATTATCACTCCGGTACTGACCGTTACATTAGGCAAGATCATGTACGGCGGAGAGAATCAGATGATCGTGGAGGATGCTCTGAAAAGAACTGATGGTATCTTAAGCCGTAATCCTCTGCCGGAAGCAGAAAAAGAGCAGAACATCAAGGATCATTCCATTGTGTTACAAAATGTATCCTTCCGCTATGAAAATGCGGGAAGAGATGCTCTGCATCAGATCAATCTCGATATCAAAGAAGGAGAGCATGTGGCATTTGTCGGTCCCTCCGGCGGCGGTAAGACCACGCTGGCAAGTCTCATTGCCCGTTTCTATGATACCACAGAAGGTAAGGTATGCATCGGCGGCGTGGATGTGAAGGATATTCCTTCCGCACAGTTGATGAATATGGTGTCCTTCGTATTTCAGGACAGCAAATTGCTTAAGATGTCCATTTACGATAATGTCCGCATGGGCAAAAAGGATGCCACCAGAGAAGAAGTCATGGAAGCTCTGAAAAATGCCCAGTGTGAGGACATTATTGCAAAGCTGCCGGACGGTGTGGATACCGTCATCGGAAGCCAGGGTACTTATGTATCCGGAGGTGAGGCACAGCGCCTGTCCGTTGCGAGAGCGATGTTAAAAAATGCACCGATCCTGATCCTGGATGAAGCTACCGCTTTTGCTGATCCGGATAATGAGGCGAAGGTACGGCAGGCATTTACGAAGCTTTCCGCAGGCAAGACCGTGATCATGATCGCACACAGATTGTCCTCGGTTGTGGATGCCGACCGCATCTGTGTGTTGAAGGATGGCGGAATTGTGGAACAGGGAAACCATGAAATATTGCTGGGACAAAACGGACTGTATGCCCATATGTGGGAAGAGTACAATAAATCCGTCAGCTGGAAAGTAGGAAAGGGGGAGAAATAGAATGAGTAGCTTACAGGCAAAATTGCAGCATAAATACGCGCTTTCCGAAAAAGGTGCGAAGGATATGATAAAGGCATTTGTATCCGTAACATGTTCCGATCTGGTGTTGATGTTCCCGGTATGGATGCTGTATTTTCTGGTAAGAGATTATTTACAGGGCACCATGGCAGGCAGAGGTGTTTTCTACATTGTGGGCTGCGTACTCTGTCTTCTTCTGATCGCGCTGACAACGTTGGTGCAGTATCGTGCCACGTTCCTGGCAACTTATGTGGAGAGCGGTGTGCGCAGAATTGCTCTGGCAGAGCAGCTGCGTAAGATCCCGTTATCCTTCTTCGGAAAAAAAGATCTGTCCGATCTGACAAGTACCATTATGGCGGACTGTGCCACCATGGAGACTGCATCCTCCCATTTCATTCCGGAACTGGTTGGTTCCTGTATCTCCACCACACTGATCGCTGTGGGTACCTTTTTCATGAACTGGAGAATGGCAATCGCAGCACTGTGGGTACTGCCTGTGTCTTTCCTCATTGTGGGATGTTCCGGCAGGGTACAGAAGAGCTTAAGTAAGAAGCAGATGAAATTAAAAATGGACTGTGCTGACGGCATTCAGGAATGCCTGGAGACCGTACGTGACCTCCGGGCCAACAATGCCCAGGCTGAGTACATGGAAGGCTTAGAGGGCAAGATCCGTGCCGTGGAAAAACATGCACTGGTGACGGAGCTTGGTACGGCAGTCTTTGTAGGCGGTGCCCAGATGATCTTAAAGCTTGGCATCGCTACCGTGGCATTGACCGGCGGTGTGTTGTTAGTAAAGGGAGAGATCGACATCCTGACCTTCTTCGTATTCCTCCTATTGGTATCCAGAATGTACGATCCCCTGCAGGTGGCACTGCAGAATCTGGCAGCTATTATCAGTACCAGTGTGCAGTGTGACCGTCTCGACGAGATCCTGTCCCATGAGATCCAGACCGGTGCCGACACCATGGATCCTAAGGGGTATGACATTGCATTTTCCAATGTGGGATTCTCCTATGATAGTCAGAATACCGTACTGCGCGATGTCACTTTCACGGCAAAACAGGGCGAAGTGACCGCATTGATCGGACCTTCCGGCGGCGGTAAGACCACCGTGTCCAGACTGGCTTCCCGGTTCTGGGATATCCATAAAGGTAAGATCACCGTGGGTGGCATGGACATCTCCACCATCGATCCGGAGACACTGATGTCTCTGTACGCTATCGTATTCCAGGATGTGACACTGTTCAATAATACGGTGATGGAAAACATCCGTATCGGCAAGCAGGATGCTACGGACGAAGAAGTGCTGGCTGCGGCAAAACTGGCGCATTGCGATGAGTTCGCGGAGAAACTTCCGAACGGCTGGCAGACCATGATCGGTGAGAACGGTTCGGAACTGTCCGGCGGTGAGAGACAGCGGATCTCCATTGCCAGAGCCTTTTTAAAGGATGCTCCCATCATCCTCATGGATGAGGCAACCGCTTCTCTGGATGTAGATAACGAGACACTGATTCAGGAATCCCTTTCCAGGCTGATCCGCAATAAGACCGTTATGATCATTGCGCACCGCATGCGTACCGTGGCGGACGCAGACAAGATTGTTGTATTGAAGGATGGCGTGGTGGCAGAGCAGGGAACGCCTGCCGAACTGGAAGCAAAAGACGGCATTTACCGGCATATGAAAGCCACTCAGATGGAGGCTGCCGGCTGGACATTATAATCAAACAGCCTTTTTAAAAGGAGCGGTCCGCTTGTTTACAGGCGGATCGCTTTTAGCATATTGCGTAATTCCTGCGAACGACATATAATACAATCCAACGGCAGAAAATTATCCAATGGAGAGGAACACAGAGGAATACCATGCAGATAACAGCAATGAAAAAAGACGATTTTTACAGACAGATGTTCAAACTGACCATCCCGATCATTATACAGAATCTGCTCAGTGCAGCAGTGAATTCCGCGGATGTTATTATGCTAAACTATGTGGGACAGTCCGCAATATCCGCAGTATCCCTGGCGTCAAATTTTTCGAATGTCCTGTTTATGGTATATTACGGACTGGGGACGGGAGCCACTCTCTTGTGCGCCCAATATTATGGAAAGGGGAACCTGGAAGCAATTCATACTGTAGAAGGAATCACACTTCGTTTCTCTATGGCAATTTCAGGTATAGTTGCGCTGATTGCATTTTTCCTCCCTCAGAAGATGATGCTTCTCTTTACTCCTGATCAGGAGCTGATCACTATCGGCGCCTCTTATCTGCGGATCATGGGCATCACATACCTGTGCTGGGGCATCACGGAAGTATATCTAGCCATTCTGCGAAGCGTAGGTCGTGTGACGGTCAGTATGGCGTTGAATATGCTGGCTTTCGTATTGAATGTCATTCTGAATGCCACATTTATCTTCGGACTGTTCGGCATGCCGAAGCTGGGAGCTACCGGTGTCGCCATTGCCACAGCACTGTCCCGACTGGTGGAACTGGTGGCATGCGTCATTGTATCTTCCTTGAGCAAAAATGTAAAACTGCATCCGAAGTACCTGTTTGTTCACAGTAAGGTGCTGACACAAGATTTCATGCGTCTGTCTCTGCCCGCACTTTGCAACGATGTGTCCTGGAGTGTGGCGTTTTCCATGTATTCCGTGATCCTTGGGCATCTGGGAACAGATGCGGTGGCTGCTAATTCACTGGTCGTCGTAGTGCGCAATATCGGTACGGTGTTCTGCTTTGCCATTGCCAGTGCAGGTGGTATATTGCTGGGAAATATTATGGGACAAGGCAATCTGGAGAAGTCGAAGAGTTACGCTTCCCGGATGTTGAAGATGACGGTAATCGCCGGAGCTATAGGCGGCCTGATCATACTGGCAATTACCCCCTTTGTGTTACGGTTTGCTACATTGAATGACACTGCCATGCATTATCTGAAATATATGCTGCTCATTAATACTTATTATATTATGGGCGCTGCCGTGAATACGGCGCTGATCGCCGGAGTATTCCGTGCCGGCGGAGATACGAAGTTCGGACTGATCTGCGATACGATCGATATGTGGTGCTATGCGATCCCTCTGGGATTCTTCGCCGCATTTGTACTGAAACTCCCGGTGCTGTGGGTCTATTTCCTGTTATGCACGGATGAATTCGTCAAATGGCCCTGGGTCATTAAGCATTACCGAGAGGGTAAATGGGCGAAGAATATTACCAGAGAAGAAGTATGATTCTAAGTTAAATTACATGGCCTTTTCCTGTTCTTCCTGAATCTCTGGGAAGACAGATAACATGGGCTTTACGTCTTCTTTTTTAATGATACGTGCCACGTAATTTTTCGTGATCTTCATTACTACGGGAGACAGGGCTATGACACCGATCAGGTTGGGAATCGCCATCAATCCGTTGAAGGTGTCGGACAGATCCCAGGCCAGACCAAGGTTCATGGTGCAGCCGATGAAGATCATCAGTACGAACACTACCTTGTAGACAATGGTGGATTTCGTACCGAATAAATATTCACAGGCCTTGGATCCGTAGTGGCTCCAGCCCAGTACAGTAGAGAAGGCAAACAGCAGGATCGCAATGGCGATAAAGGCAGGGCCGAAGCTGCCGAATACGGTAGCAAAAGCCTGACCTACCAGAGCGGAACCGGACACATCCACCAATACGGCACCGGTGTCCAGATCGATCAGGCCGGAGGACAGAACTGCGAAAGCCGTCAGTGTACATACGACCATAGTGTCAGCGAATACCTCGAAGATGCCCCACATACCCTGACGCACGGGTTCTTTTACATTGGAACTGGAATGTACCATAACGGAGGAACCAAGGCCGGCTTCGTTGGAGAACACGCCGCGCTTCATGCCCCAGGTCAGAGCCAGCTTCACACCGGAACCTACGATACCGCCGCCCACGGCGCGCAGACCGAATGCTCCTTTGAAAATAGCGGTAAATACGGCACCCACGTGACCGATATTTGCAAAGAAGATCACCAGTGCACCGATGACATAAGCGATGGCCATAAAGGGAACCAGCTTCTCGGTGACGGCAGCGATGCGCTTTAACCCACCGACAATGACCAGTGCACCGATGATCACCAGTACGATGCCGGTTACCGTAGCGGGAATGGAGAAGGCGGAAGTCATGTTGGCTGCAATGGAATTGACCTGACTCATGTTGCCGATACCGAAGGAAGCCAGCAGGCAGAAAGCAGAGAACAGCACAGCCAGTACGGCACCGATCTGTTTGCAGCCCTTATAGGAGCCGAGACCGTCCTTCAGATAGTACATGGCACCTCCGCTCCATTCCCCTTTGAAGTTCTTGCGGCGGTAATAGATGCCCAGTACATTTTCTGAGTAGTTGGTCATCATGCCGAAGAAAGCTACAATCCACATCCAGAAGATGGCGCCGGGACCACCGGCTACCAGAGCACTTGCCACGCCGACGATATTACCGGTACCGATGGTGGCAGCCAGTGCGGTGCACAGCGACTGGAACTGGGAAATGGACTGATCCCCAGCCTCCGTATGTTTCGTTACATGCTCATCGTGAAAGATGCCGCCCACCGTGTTTTTGAACCAGTGTCCCAGATGGGATAACTGGAAAAATTTCGTCAGGATCGTCATCAGGATACCGGTACCTACCAGCAGTACCAGCATGGGGACACCCCATACGAATCCATTGACGGCACTGTTCACATTCGTAATGAACTCTACCATATACATTTTCCTCCTTTGCCTGATCAGGCGTTCCGGCAACATAAAAAGCGCAGACATCCGAAGATGTCCACGCTGACATAGTTACCTAATCTGTATTTCGTTTCTGATTTTTCTCAGTATAACATATAGGAAAAGATGCCGCAAGAGAAAATTTTTCTCAAAACCCCTATTGACCTAAAGTTAGCTTTAGGTATTATGATAAAATCATCCCGTAAGAAACGTTTCTAACGGAAAAAAAGGTGAAAATAAGGAACGAAGCATAAGTTTTGAAAGGAGAAGCAAAATGTATCAGAATACTTTGACTTTAAATAATGGTGTGAAGATCCAGCAACTGGGACTGGGAACCTGGTTTATTCCCGATGACCAGGCGGCAGAGGCAGTAAAGGCAGCAGTGGCACTGGGCTACCGTCATATCGATACCGCACAGGCCTACGGCAACGAGCGTGGTGTGGGAGATGGTGTGAGAACCTGTGGCGTACCCAGAGAGGAACTGTTCGTGGTATCCAAGGTGGCAGCAGAGCACAAGACTTACGAATCCGCAGCCGCAAGCATCGACGAGACCCTGGCAAAAATGGGACTGGATTATCTGGATATGATGATCATTCACTCTCCCCAGCCCTGGGTGGAAGTCAACCAGAGTGAGAACCGTTATGTGGAAGGCAACAGAGCAGCCTGGAGAGCACTGGAGGACGCTTATAAGGCCGGAAAGCTGAAAGCAATCGGTATTTCCAATTTCCAGGTGGGAGACATTGAGAGCCTGCTGGAGACCGCTGAGATCAAACCGATGGTTAACCAGATCCTGTGCCACATCAGCAACACTCCGTTGGAACTGGTAGAGTACTGCCAGAAGAACGGCATTGCAGTAGAGGCTTATTCCCCTATTGCCCACGGAGAGATCCTGCATCAGCCCGAGATTCAGGCCATGGCAGAAAAATACGGTGTTTCCGTACCGCAGCTGTGCATCCGGTATACTTTGCAGTTAGGCACCATCTCTCTGCCCAAGACCGGCAATCCCGAGCATATGAAGACCAATGCTGAGGTAGACTTTGAGATCAGCGCAGAGGATATGGAAGTCTTGAAGAACATCAAGCATATTGAAAGCTATGGCGCTAACAGCGGATTCCCCGTATACGGTGGAAAACTGTAAGACATTATCTGTCGTGGCTGTTGTCGTAGATGGGCTGGATCTCAGGGGGAAGATTATCGGGAAGCATGGCATGGATCCCGTCTTCGTTGCCGTCTTCCATAGCTTTCTCATAGTACCAGCATTTGAATTTCAGCATATCCAGAGTCTTTTCCAGCTGTTTCATTTCGTCTTCCACTGCGGCCTTGCGGGCTTCGAACATGGCCTTGCGGTCCGCATAAGTGGAAGGCCCTTCCTCCACCCACTCGAAGAACTGGCGGCTATTTTGCTCTGGCGATCTATACCTTTGAGCGGTCGCAGATTCTGGGAGGAGAGATGTTCGTGACGATCACTTTTTCCTGCATTGTGGGGGCAGCCTATCATGTGAAATTCGGTCTGGCAGAGTATGTATTCCTGCAGCTTGGCCGGGATCGTACAGCCAAAGACATGATGCTGGATCTTTCTTCTTTAAAAATTTTCGAATGATAGCTAAGGATTTTCTGAGAATTTCCGATATTCTTATATAGGAAAATACAGACACCATGGATGGATAAATAGCTACGGATGGCTGCCTCATGTGAGGCGACCATCCGTTTTTGCGTGAAGCGAGAACATCGCATGCCTGCATGAAGATTTGACGGGCATTGCGACAGGGCAGCAATCACTGCTCAGAGAGGGAGAGTACTATGGCAATAACAGGAATCGGCTACGGAAGGACATTTGTGTATGAGGCACAGAAGCGAGTAAATGCAGGGGATGTACAGAGTGCGCAGGGAAGTGCGACGGAGACAGCAGAATCCCGTTTCGCGGAGAGCATTGAGGAATTGGCAAAAGAAGACAACACCGTGAAGACTCCGGTGACCCGCGGCGTACAGCTGGCCCGCCATATCGAGGGAAAGGACAAGGTGCCCTATGGAGAAATGGCTGAGGACGGCGTCATTGAATACAACGGTGTGATCTTCGTCTGCGATTATGAGCATAATCGTCTGACACTGGGAGACACCACCAATAAAGAGGACTGTATCAATATCCCGCTGTCTGGCGGTGGAAGTCTGCTGGTGAACCGGGACAACATTGATGCCCTGTCCAAGGCCATCGGCATGTTCAGTCCGGAGGATGTGAAGCGGATCCTGGAGGCACTGGCAAGGGATAACAAGATCCGACAGATGAAGAAGGAATTGGATGACATGGAGAATGGAGACGACGTGGATAACAGTGAGGAGGCGTCAGAGACTGCCGATGTGGACGAGGCAGCGGGAACGGACCCGGCCGGAACCGCCGGAGAACCGGAAAAAGAGGATCTGAGTCTCATGGAGCAGATCCGCGAGAAAATGCAGGAGATCTACGACAAGCTTCAGAACGGAGACACGGATACCAAGTTCCAGATCGGCAATCAAGAATTTACGATCAAGGAGTGGGATCATTTCTTAGAGAAATTCGACAGTGTGCAGGATGCCACCCGGGCGGCACTGGAGGAAAAAATCGAAAAGGAAAAGGTAGAACGGCTGGAAGAGAAACTGACAGGTATGTCGGAGACAGCAGAAGAGCCGGATGAGGTGGATAGTATCCTGGCCCAGAGTGTGAAAACCACAGAAGAGGGCAGTGACCCTAAGACCTGGTATATCACCTGCTTTAGCGAAGATGGCATCTGGTGTAAGAAATTCACCGAAGGACAGGAAGGAGAGGATCTGTGGCGTATGGAATTTACGGATCCTTCCCAGTACCAGAAGGTGTTAAATTATTTACAGAGCTTCGCAGAGGGGGAAGAAGTTCCGCATGCAGAGGAAGAGGACTTCTGGAGAAGATTCCTTGAGGAAGACGCACGGTAGATCTGGCGTCAATCAGGATTTTTCCGATATTCCCGAGGAGACTTTCCGTAAACTTTTTTGAACAGGTCCTTAAAATAGTTGCTGTCGTTGAAGCCGTATTCCAGAGCAATATCCGTGATGGAACTGTTGGTGGTAAGAAGCGCCGTCTGGGCGTGTTTGAGCCGTACATAGTTTAAATATTCCTTGAAGCCCATGCCGGTGATCAATTTGAATTTCTTGCTGAAGTAAGTGGGGCTTAAGGAAGCCACGGAGGAGACTTCCTCCAGTGTCAGGGGCTTGCGGAAGTTGTTGTAAATGTATCTTGTGGCAAGCAGGATGTCCGCATCCCGGGAGTTCAGCAGATCCGGTTCCTTCTCATTCATGACGGAATGGCGCATCAGAATGAGCAGAAGCTCTTCCAGATAGCATCGCTCAAAATGCTCAGAGTATTCATCGAACCGGGAATTCTCAGTGAGCATCCGGGTTAGCAGAGAGTGCAGATATTCCCGGTATACCGTAGGAACGCTGCCCATGAAGGAATGCAGCTGCAGCCCCTGCCCGGATATGGAAGTGAGGCTGTCGGCAGACCGGTCCGATAAATGCAGATATTCTTCTTTGAAATAGATCATCACGATCTCGCAGATCTCTCCGGCGGAATACAGAGAGTGATGCAGTTCTCCCGGAGCGATGAAGACCAGATCTCCGGCTTCCATCTGATAGACCGTATCTTTTAACAGGAAACGGCAGCTTCCCGACCAGAGATAAAAAATTTCATAAAAGCTGTGATAATGATCGGGCTGCAGGGGAGAAAAATCACCTCTGCGGCCCTTTTCCACGATAATCCGGTCAATATCTTTTCTGCCCCGTCTGCCTTTTTTCGTTGTGATATCCATAGCGTTCCCTCATTTCCGGTGTATCCCAGTGCTGCAGTCAGAATACCACAAAAAAACAGTATTTTCAACCAAAACAAGCTATAAAAACAGCAGTAAATATAAATTAATTACGCTATTATAATAACTGAAAAAGGAACCCGCCTCTTTCAAAAATACTTTTCTCTCTATCCCCCTCGGTACACTCCCCCCTCGCCGAGGGGAATTTTTTGCGCAAAAATCACGGAAAACAGGCAGTCTCGTTACAATGGATTGCGCATTTTCCAAAGGATTGTTACCATAAGGGTACAGATCGGCCGGCATACGGTGCTAAAGCAAAGGTGCTAAAGCACCTGAGGGTTTGCAGAGTACAGAAAGGTATAGGTATTTATATGGATAAGAAGAAAACGGGCAATCTGATCCGGGAAGCCAGACAGCGCAAAAATTATACCCAGAGTGAACTGGGAAGGATGTTAGGGGTGACCAACAAAGCGGTATCCCGGTGGGAGAATGGAGAAAGTTTTCCGGATATCGGCGTATTGGAGTCCCTGTCCCATCTGTTGGAACTGCCGATTCAGGACATTGTGACCGGAGAGCGGGCGGGAGACCGGGAGGAGGCTGTGACGGAAGTCGTGAGACTGGCAAAGCTCCAGGAGCAGCGGAAACGTGAAAAGAGGATCCTGTATCTGATCGTGCTGGGGCTTTTGATCTATCACTGTGTCATCGGGATCTGTTTATTTTCCGGAAGAGGGTTGTTTGGGGGAAGAGATATTGCCTGCCAGGTGGCCGGAATCTCCATGGCGGGGACACTGACGATGCTAGGGCTTGTATACCGGTATTTCGGAAAGGAAGAGGATGTGAAAATGATTCCCTCCAGTCAATTAAGCAGAGGACTTGGAATAGCATCCCTTGCGATGCTATTGTGGAGTGTTGGAATCATGTATTTAAGCTTCGGAATGGTCCGGGCAGGAAGTGTTCCCCTTGGTATGGAACTCAGCTCCCTGGGACCGTTTTTGAACAATCAGCTTTGTGCGGGCTATGCCCTGAATGTAATATTTCTGGCAGTGGAAATGTACCGTCTGCTCATGGAGCGGACGGTACTGCATCCGGGATGTGTGATCTCACCGGCGGTCATCTATCTGGATTTCTTTTACATAGACATTCTGGGCCGGATGGATACCCTGGACAGCGTCTGGAAGGCACTGGACAGAGGGACGGTACTCATTTTGCTGGAGGCAGTGCCGGGAATTGTATTTCTGTTTATACAGTCCCACCGTTCTCGTTCTCACGCATCCGATAGCCCACACCAATCTCAGTGAAGACATACTGGGGCTGCGCGGGATTCTGTTCCAGTTTTCTGCGGATGTTCGCCATGTTGACCCGGAGAATCTGATTATTATTGTCCATATAGGGACCCCAGATGGCATTCATGATATAGCTGTATGTCAGAACTCTGCCGGAATTTTCCGCTAAAAGTGTGAGCAGCTGGTATTCGATCTGGGTCAGGTGCACCTCTTCGCCCCGCAGGCGGATCAGTCGTTTCTCGAAATCAATCTCCAGATCCAGTGCCTTATATACATGACCGGGAGTCTGGGCGTGGCTGTGCCGCAGAGAAGTGCGGATCCTTGCCATGAGCTCGCCGGTGCCGAAGGGCTTCGTGATATAATCGTCCGCACCCAGATCCAGAGCGGAGACTTTCTCCTGCTCCTTGGTGCGGGCAGATATGATGATCACCGGAACATCGCTCCAGGAACGGAGTTTCTGTAATACCTCCAGCCCGTCCATGTCCGGCAGCCCTAAATCTAACAGGATCACATTGGGGCAGAAAGAAGTGCTGAGACTCAGTCCCTCTCTGCCGTTTAAGGCGTGCATGATCTTGTAGCCTTCCCGGTCCATGGTGGCGGTAATGAAATTACTGATACTTCTATCATCTTCGATTAAGAGAACTTTGATCTTATTCATATCTGAATCCATATCCTTTCCGGTATTTTCAACGGTTCTATCGTATGTGGTTGAGAGTACACTTATTTTTCCGAAGCGACATCTACCGACTTGGGAAGTGTGAAACAGAATTCCGCGCCATCCGCATGATTCCTGCCACTCAGCGTTCCGTGATGGGCGGTGATGATGGTCTTGCAGATGGACAGACCGATACCCATGCCCTTGCGGGAATCCGAACTCCGGGAATTGTTGTAGGTGCCCGTCTCGAACAGATTTTGTAATTTTTCTTCCGACAATCCTTTTCCGTAGTCTCTCACAATAAAAGAGACATGCTCCGGATGATCTTCCACGATGAAATCAATGGGCAGGATGCTTCCGGAATGAACGATGGCGTTTTCCAGCAGATTGATGGTGACCTGCTCGATCAGCACCGCATCCATGGGGATCATCAGAAATTCCTCAGGGATCTTGACCCGGATGGCGGCATCGGGATAGCGCTTTTTCAGCTTTTCCAAAGCTTCTCCCACAACTTCCTCCACCGGTTCCTCTGTGGTATTGATGCTTAAGCTGTCTCCCTGGATACGAGTGACGGACAGCAGATTTTCCACCATATTCAACAGCCAGTTGGAATCCTCGTAGATATTGGTCATGATCGTACGCTGCTCGGTGGAGCTTAGATCGTTCTGACTTTCCAGAAACAGGGAGCTGTTGCCGATGATGCCGGTGAGCGGCGTGCGCAGATCGTGGGAGATGGCGCGCAGAAGATTCGCACGCATCTTTTCCATTTCGGCCTCTGCCAGCCGCTTTTCCCGCTCTGCGATCATCTCGGACTGGATGGTCATATGAGAGGTCATGGTACACAGGATCAGAGTGATCCCACTCATCAGCAGGAAGGTGATAGGGTAGCCGGTCAGTGTGAAATTAAGCTTATAATACGGATAGGTGAACAGATAATTGATCGCTATTACGGAAAAAAGGGTGCAGACAATGCCGTAGCCGTAGCCCACCGTCCATCTGGCGATGATCACCAGTGCCAGAATGTAGAACAGTGCTACATTGGCATGGTTGTCCGGGACAATATGCTGATATAAAAAAGAGGCAAGTGTGGCGCACAGCATGCAGGCAGCACAGATCAGGATACTGATGGCGTGCCTGGTAAAGGGTGGTTTTAAGCGGAAGCTTTTCCGCGGTGATTTTTTATCGGAAAATGATCGGAACACGGTGTGATCCTCCATGAAATATTGTTAGTTGTTTTGTAAATTTATTATAACTATAGTACCATTACTTTGCAATGCAAGGTGTAAAGAAGTAGTTAAGGATATATGACAATCGGTATATTTTCCCCTAAAGCTGTGGCAAAAGGCAGGCAGGTATCCTCCGGAAAAGCTAAGACACAAAAAATAGGAACATATACTTTCGTTAGGTTGACATCAGGAAAAACATTAGATTAAAATGTAGTATGGTGGCGGTCCTGAAAGGGCGGACCGTCTATGTGGACAGGAGAGGAGTAGGTTATGTTTCTGACAGGATTGGCATTACTGCCGGCCATCGCACTGGTGGTATGGATCTACAGACAGGATAAGGTGGAGAAGGAGCCGAGGGGATTATTGTGGAAGATTTTCCTGTTCGGCGTGTTGTCCGTGATCCCAGCCATGATACTGGAAATCATTCTGGATGAAGTATTTCTGGTATTTGTGGATGCAGATACGCTGTGCTACGTGATCCTGGATAATTTTATCGGGGTGGCACTGATCGAGGAAGTTTGCAAGATGAAGGCGGCCAAATGGGCGGCATGGAAGCATCCGGCATTCAATTATAAATTCGATGCCATCGTGTACTGCGTGACTTCGGCATTGGGATTTGCAGCTATTGAAAATGTTCTGTATTGTCTGGGCGGTGACATTGGGACGGCAGTGACCAGAGCCCTGTTGTCCGTGCCTTCCCATGCCATCGATGGCGTGATCATGGGATATTTCTTCGGTGTGGCGAAGGAGGCAGAACTTGCAGGCGATAAAAAACGCAGGAAACGCTACCTGAAGCTCAGCGTGTTCATGCCGATGATCGAACACGGTATCTATGATTCCGCATTGTCTCTGGATGCGGACTGGATCTTCGTTTTCTTTTTCCTGTTTGTGATCGCGGTGGATGTCTGGGCTTTAAAATTTGTGAAAAAGCAGTCTGGGCAGGACCGGGAGCTATCTGCATAAAGATTGCGTTAAGAACCCGTGAAAATTTTATAAATTCACGAAAAACGGTAGGATCGGGTCTTTGCTTCATGTTAAGATAAAGAAAACCTAAAGAAAGGAAAGACCAATATTGAAGTTATTGAATCCAAAGATCCGGCAAAAATTTGCAGAATCCTTGAAGGCGGTCCTGCCGGTAGTAGGGATCGTGATCGTATTAAGCTTTACCATAGCCCCCATTACCTCCAGTATCCTGCTGTGCTTTCTGGTGGGGGCGGTGATGGTCATGGCCGGTATGATGTTTTTCACCCTGGGTGCGGAGATGTCCATGACCCCCATGGGAGAAAAAGTGGGTGCCAGAATGACCCAGAGTAAAAATATTCTGCTGATCGTAGTGTTATCTTTTCTGTTGGGAGTGGTGATCACCATTTCCGAGCCTGACTTGCAGGTGCTGGCGACACAGGTGCCTTCAGTGCCGAACATGACGCTGATCCTGGCAGTGGCAGTGGGCGTGGGAATCTTCCTGGTCATTGCCCTTCTGCGTATGCTGATCGGTGTGGCACTGCCGCCGTTGTTAACTTTTTTCTACATAGCAGTGTTCGTTCTTGCATTTCTCGTACCGGAGAACTTTCGGGCAGTGGCGTTTGATTCCGGAGGTGTGACCACGGGACCCATGACCGTTCCTTTTATCATGGCACTTGGTGTCGGTATTGCGTCCATCCGTAATGACCATCATGCGGCAGACGACAGCTTCGGTCTGGTAGCACTGTGCTCCATCGGCCCGATCCTGGCGGTCATGGTGCTGGGGCTGATCTATAAGCCGACCAATGCGGATTACCAGCCGGTGGCAATCCCGGAGATCGCTGATTCCGTGGAACTGGCGCAGCTTTTTGCTCATGGGATTCCGGATTATGTGAAAGAGATCGCACTCTCATTACTTCCCATTGTATTGTTTTTCGGTCTGTTCCAGATATTTGCCCTGCGGCTGTCGGGGAAGACACTGGCGAAGATCCTGATCGGTCTGGTGTATACTTATATTGGTCTGGTACTGTTTCTGACCGGCGCAAATGTGGGCTTTATGCCCGCCGGTAATTATCTGGGTCAGGTGCTGGCCGGGCAGAGCTTCCGCTGGATCATCATTCCCATTGGAATGCTCATCGGTTACTTCATCGTCAAGGCCGAGCCGGCCGTCTATGTGCTGAACAAGCAGGTGGAAGAGGTGACCGACGGTGCCATTTCGGCCCAGGCCATGGGCATGGCGCTCTCGGCGGGTGTGTCCATTTCGGTGGGGCTGGCCATGGTGCGGGTGCTCACCGGCGTTTCCATCCTGTGGTTCCTCGTGCCGGGCTATGTGTTTGCCATCGGCATCTCCTTTGTGGTGCCAAAGCTCTTCACAGCCATCGCGTTTGACGCGGGCGGTGTGGCTTCCGGCCCCATGACGGCAACGTTTCTTCTGCCGCTGGCCCAGGGTGCCTGCCTGGCTGTGGGCGGCAACATTGTAACGGATGCGTTTGGCGTGGTGGCCATGGTTGCCATGACCCCGCTGATTACTATCCAGATTCTTGGCATGACTTACCAGCTCAAGCAGCGCCATGCTTCCCGCACGCAGCAGGCTTATGTGGATGCCTTTGCCAGCCTGCCCGAAGACGCTATTATTGAGCTGTAACGGAGGGATGTTTGAATGAGCCAGCTTTCCTGGATGATTACCATTACTGACCGCAAAAAAGCGCCGGATTTTGTGGCGCTGTACCAGCAACAGAACATACATGTAAGCCTGACCACTGTTGGAGCCGGAACCGCCGTGAGCGAAACGCTGAACTATCTTGGGCTGGAGCGCACCGAAAAAGCCGTAATTTTTACCACCGTTACCGATTCCCGCTGGAAAGCGGTAAAGCGGCAGCTGGAGCACACGATGAACATTGATGTGCCCGGCACCGGCATTGCGTTTACCATCCCTGTCAGCAGCATTGGCGGCAAGCGTGCGCTGCAATTTTTGACCGAAGACCAGGATTTCCAGATTGGGGAGGAAACCACCTTGAAAGATACCAAGTACGAGCTGTTGATTGTGATTGCCAACCAGGGATACAGCGGCCTGATTATGGATGCGGCCCGCAGCGAAAACGCGGGCGGCGGAACCGTCATCCACGCCAAGGGTACCGGGATGGAACGTGCCGAGCAGTTTTTGGGCGTTTCTCTCGCTGCCGAAAAGGAGATGGTGCTGATCGTGATCAAGCGCGAGGATAAGAACCGCATCATGCGCGCCATCATGGATCAGGCGGGCACCGCCAGCAAGGCACGGTCGGTCATCCTTTCCCTGCCCGTCACCTCCACCGCTGGCCTGCGCCTGTTGGAAGACGAAGAGCCGGAAGCGGGGATTGAGGAATAAACAAAGTCTTTTGTAATAAGTCTTTTTTGCCCTATTATTACGGTGTTATTTTTCTAACTTTTTATAATCCATCATTAAACGAACGGCATGTTCCCTTGTACACCAGCTGTGATGCAGGAGGAACATGCCGTTTGTGTTGTGTTTTTAAATTGCAGAATTTTTTAGGAAAAATTGCTTATTTGTGGAAAGTGCTATTTTGTGGGGCTGTGCCGGATATTTTGCTTTGAAGTATAGTACAAGGCAGCGGGCGGGTGCCGAATTTATGCCCATTACCAAATTGGAGTTAGCTCCACATCACGGGGATTTTGCAGGAATGTGTATGCTTTACCACACACATCAAAAGCGCGGTAGGGCGGGGTTACCCGACCCCGCCGAGGAAGTGCCCCCCCCTTATTGCTCAATAAG
>ENA-OPCO01001106-OPCO01001106.1-human-gut-metagenome-genome-assembly--contig:-NODE-1106-length-18009-cov-3.119305_pt1 | contig 18009 bp, 10 predicted proteins | sample MGYA00241562_ERZ501475 | MGnify/ENA primary metagenome ERZ501475 (study PRJEB25962, sample SAMEA2042627) | human gut metagenome | biome: human gut; feature: human-associated habitat; material: faeces... | reverse complement strand
TCGTGCGTTTTCTGATATCCGCGGCAGCGGCGCTTCTTATGATCGGAGGTCTGATCGCGGCGCTGGTTTTCCTTTCGGGGGACAGCGGGGCAGAAGAAAGCTCGTCCAGTCTGGCTGATACGATTAGGTAAACTAAAATTACACGTGTGTCAGAAACTAAAAGAGCGTTGAAAATGCGCCATTAATTTTAGGGGTGATCATAAGAGAAACGGGGGAAAACTATTGTTTTCCCCACACATATTCAGCATTTTAAAAGCGCAGAGTCGCTGAGATCTGTATTCCACAGGTTACTTGAAATTAACGGCGTGAATGAGAAGCTGGACAAAATATTTTAATAGCACTTCGCTAAAGCCAAAGGGCGTCACCACTGAGTGTTGGTGACGCCTTCGCTATTTGTCATTTTGGAGACGCATTCTGTTGACCGCGGCCGTAGTCTGTTCAAGGCTGAAATCAGTTTTTTACTTGCTTTCAGCAGGCTCCTTTTCCTCTGAGGTTTCTTTCTCTTCGGATTTTTTCTTCCGGTTCTTTTTGGAGCCGGTATTTTTTTCACTGGAACCAGAAGCGCGTTCAGCCTCTGCGGAGCCTTCGGACTGCTTTGCCTTCTTTGCCGCGCGCTTTCTCTTAATGAGTATCGTCCACAGAACAATATTGATAAGCGCAATGAGAACGCAGCCGCCGATTATCACCACCGGAACCCACTCAAGCTGCTGGAGCTGAACGCAGAAGAATCCGCTGTTTCCGTCAAGCGCCGGATCTTCAACGATAAGGTAGTGACCGTTCTGTGTGAACTCCAACGACTTCCACGAACCGTTGACATACTGCATTACATTCAGTGAACCCCTGCCCTCCGGCGCAAGGAATCTGAGCTGTGTTACGCCGCCGTTGACATTACCGCTGATGCTGACAAGCCTCAGCTCGCTGTTGTTGTCCGGAGGGAACACGCTGCTGCTCTGGGTGGATACCTTCAGAGTGCTTCCGTCGTCGAACAGGCCGTCAGCCAGAACCAGCGGGAATCCGTTCTCGGACTGCTCGCCGCTTTCGATGACCGTAACATACGGAGTGTAGATCGCCTCGACTTCGACAGGGAATGTGATGAAGCTGCTGTCGAAATCAGTCCACTCAGCGAAGCAGCCATCCTTTGCGGGGATCTCCGGGAAATCCGAAGCGCGCAGCGCTCCGCCGTAGTTCACTGCAACAGTGCTGATAACGTCGCCGTCAACGATGAACTTAACGTCGATCACAGCGGTGCTTCCTGCAATCGCCGCGAATTTGTCGAAGTCCACGGGAGCCGCCTTGCCGGTGTAGCTTATGCCGTCGATGCCTGCGATACCGCGGTCAACGAAGCTGTTGCGGAGCACCTCGGAGTTCTCGTCAGAAAAGTCCACGAAGCCGGCAATGGAGCCGCAGCGCTCGCTGCAGTCGTATGCGTCGAGGATAGCCGCGTTGTCGGTCAGGATAAGTCCCTGCCCCGCGATACCGCCCACATAGTCTGAACCGGTGATAGTGACCTTGGAAACACACTTTCTGATAGCAGACACGGAATATCCCGCGATACCTCCCGCATAGCTTCCGGAGGAGCTTGTCACCTTGCCGTTTTCAGTGGAGTTGCGTACAACGCCCATTTCCTGCCTGCCGACGATACCGCCGCAGTAGTTCTTCTTGGCGGTTATCTCGCCGGAATTTGTGCAGCTGTCTATGATATCGCGGATCTTATAGCTGAAGCTGAACGAGGTCTGACCGTTGGAAGCGATGTCGTCCTCCGGGTCGAAATCGAAGTCTATCGCCATCGAGCCGGTGATACCGCCGACATTCAGGTCGCCCTGAACGCCGCCGTAGTTTATGCAGGAGAGCGCTTTGCCCTGTCTGCTTGTGGAATCGTCCTCGGAAACGTCGGTGGTCAAACCGCTGTCGTCGTCCTTGCTGAGCACCTTATCCTTCAGTTCCTGAAGGATATCTGTGATGTTGCTCATTTCATCGCTTATCTTCTGGAAGTCGTCGAGCAGGATATCGCCCTGCGCCTCGGCGGTGCTGCTTATCGAAGAAAGAGCGCTTGTAATACCTGCAAAGTTGCTTGAGAATCCGTCCAGCGCCGCAGTGAATTCAGCGTCCGCCGCCGGAAATTCAACAGTCGGCTTGTCGCTGAGGTTCTTAACGGTCTTGGAGAGCTGATCCATCGCGTCGGAGAACACCTCGCATGCCCGCGAGAGGTATGCGGAAGCGTCGGAAGCGGAGGTGGAAGCGCCCTGGAGATCGTCCATTGCGTCGGAAAGGTAGTCGGCGGCAGCGTCGAAGCTGTCGATTGAAGCTGAGATTGTATCGGAAGCGGAGGACAGCTTATCAGCGGCATCGGATATCGACTGGATACCGTCCTTGAGCGCGCCGGAATCAAGCTGGTCTGTTATCTCGCTGAGCGCGTCGGTGATGGTATCCGAGGACTTTGTGATGTTCTGGACAGCGTCGTTGATGTTGTCGAGCTGCTTTGATATCTCCTTGTAGGTGTCGTCAGGAACGGAGGAACTGCTTATCTTATCGTACGCGTCGGTGATGTCGCCGATGGCGTCCTGCGCGTCGTCGAGCGCCTTGCTCAGTTCGCTGGCGGCGGTCTCAAGCTGGGAGATACCCGCGCTAAGCTCCTTTGAATCCACTGCCTTGCTTATCGCTTCGGAAGCACTGACGATATGTTCTCCTGCCGCCTGTATGTTGTCAGCGGCTGCGCTGAGTTCCTCGGAAATCTTGTCTTTGTCCGGAACTGTGCCTGAAGCCGCCTTGAGCGCAGCCGCGGCATGCGCCGCAGCCTTGCCGAGCTCCACGGAAGCGGCGGAGAATTCGTCCAGCCCCTTCTGAATCTCGTCGGCGTCGATGGAACCCGTGATCTTCTGTAATGCGGCGCTCATCTTGCTGAGAGCCTTTGTTACGTCCTGCATGCTTTCGCCGAGGTCTGTTATGCCGTCGGAAAGATTCTTGAAGTCCTTTCCGTTTACCCATTCCTCGAGCTTATCGCAGGCGTCGCCTATTTTGGAAAGCGCCGTGGCGATGTTTTTGACCTCGCCGTTAGCATTGTTCAGCGCCTTTATCATGTCCTTTACAGCAGCTTCCACCTTGTCGGTGTCGCCCATAGCCGCAGCTATCTTGTCAGCCGCCGCGCTTATGTCGTCGAGCGCCCCGGATATCTCCTCGATCGCGCCGTTGAGGGTGTCTATGCCCTCCTTGCCCTCGTCGAGAGCCGCCTGCATATCATCGGAGGAAGCGGTGATCTGGTCGAACACTTCCTCAAGGGAATTGCTGAACTGGCTCAGCAGGTCGAGACCGTCACGGAATCCGTCCAGCGCAGGACCTACGCCGTCAAGCGCTTCGTCCACCCGGGCGGATATCTCGTTCACGCCGTCCGTCCAGCCGTTGTAAAGCTCGGTGGTGCGGTCTGAGATATCGTCCGCAGACTTGCGGAGATTATCCATCTGCCAGGTCAGACCCTGTACCTTGTCGTTTACTGCGTCGCCAGCGCCCTTTGCGTCGTCGATGAGGTTATCCACCAGGCCGCCGAGGACGTCCATTTCGTCCAGCAGCTTCTGCACGGTGTCCTTGTCGAAATCTATGCTCTGGTAAGGCTCCATCTGACCGGCTATGCCGCCGACGTCCTTTCTGCCGAATATCTCGCCGCGGTTGGTGCAGCTATTCACATAGCCGGACTGTCTGCCGACGATTCCGCCGACGTTATATCCGATGTGCGGGTAACCTACGGTGCCGTAGTTCTCGCAGCCCTGGATTATTCCGTCTGAGTAACCGGTGATACCGCCCGCGTCGGTCATGGAGGAAGGCTCCTCGGAGGACATTATGCTGTCCCAGTCGATATCCTCGATGGAGAGCTTCGCCTCGCTTGCGGTGGTGTTTACGCTGCACCGGCTGGTGTCGTTGAGCAGCGTACCGGAGCTGCTTCCCGCGATGCCGCCGGAGCTGTGGTCGCCGGAAATAACGCCAGCAGCGGAGCAGCCGGAGATAAGTCCGGATTTCTCATTTACGCCCGCGATACCACCCACGTTGTTGGTGCCCTTGACCTTTCCGGAGAAGGTGCACCCGGTGATATTGCCGGAGCTGCTTCCTGCGATGCCGCCGACGTATTCAGCGCTGCCCTCGGGGGATACGGTCCCCTTTACGGTGAGGTCCTTGACGAGCGCGCCGCGCTGTACATACCGGAAAAGTCCGGAGTAGGAGCCGCTGGAAGTTATATTCAGCCCGGAAATAGTGTGGCCCGCGCCGTCGAAAACTCCGCCGAAAACCGGTATCGGAGTGAACTCGCCGGAAAGCTCGATGTCAGAGCCGAGTGTGACATATAAATTCTTGCTGTAGGAATCAATGCTGCAAGCCTTCGCGAACTTTATCAGCCCCGCCTCGTCGGTGATGGTGAGCTGCTCGCGGTCGCCGCTCGTCTGGGAAACGGCAGCGGCTGTGCTGGTAGTCATTATCTCCGCAGGGAGCGACACCGCGAGGGTCAGCGCTGCGATAACGGAGAGTATTTTCTGCGTGTTCTTCATTTTTTTAGTCCTCCGTTTCGTCCATTATGTCGTCGACGTCCTCGTCGGTGCTTACTGCGCCCGGCTCAGCTGAAACGCCTGCCGGAGCGCCTGCGGTCACTGGCTGAGCCCCGCCGGGGTCTTTCGGGAGCACTGAGTCTATATCGTCGATGTGCTTGCCGTCGGTGTCGATATGGTTGATTATCTGGCGGTCTACCTTTGCCTTCATATCTTCGGAGTTATCGGTCTCGAGCTGCGCGCTTACCTCGCCGTGAATGATACCGGTGATCTGTGCGTCAACAATACCGGAAACGTAGCCGCGAACCCTGCCGTTCACACGGATATAGCCGGAGCGCTTCTGAACGAGGTCGCGGTGCTTGAGCGTGAAGGAGGTCTTTTCGATGATGACGTCGCCGAGCAGCAGGATCTGCGGAAGCACGAACATTACCAGGAAGATGGAGATGAGGGTACCGCGTCCGAGGCAGATACCAACGGAGGAGATCGCCACATCAGAGGAAAGGAATCCGATGAGCAGACCCGCGATAGCGAGTATCGCACCGGAGGTGATGATCGTCGGGAATGCCTGGTTCAGCGTTTCTACCATAGCGTCCTTGGTGGACATGCTCTTCTTGAGGTCGGTGTAGCGGCTGGAAATAACGATCGCGTAGTCGATGTTGGCACCCATCTGAATGGAGCTTACGATAAGGTAGCTCAGGAAGAAGATGTTAGTGTCCATCAGCACCGGCACGGAGAAGTTTATCCATACTGCGCCCTGTATTATGGCAAGCAGCAGCACGGGAAGTCCCGCGGACTTGAACGTGAACACCAGGATAACAAGTACGAACAGGAACGACAGAATGCTTACCATCAGGTTATCGGTGGAGAATACGTTCGACAGGTCGTAGTCAGACGTGGAGTCGCCGACAACGTAGGAATTCTCGGGATAGTACTCCTGGACTACCTCGTGCAGCTTGTCGAGGAACTCGAAGGTTTCGGGGCCTTCTTCGGGAACGTTGGTGTACAGCAGCATACGGCTGTATTCGTCGGTGCCGAGCTGGAGCTTCGCCTTGTCGAGCTCCTCGTGGAGGTCGTCAATCTTATCGTTCAGCTCGTCGTCGAGGTTGACGTAGCCTGCTTCCTTCTCATCATAGATGAACGTGAACATGTCGATGAGCGGCACGGTGAACGTGCTTACGGATGAGCTGCTGATGGAGCTTACGATCTCGCCGTAGTCCTCGTTGGAGGCGGCGTATGCCGCGTATGCAAGCTGAACTACCTCGATATCCATATCGGTGAGTTCCGCGAACTGGCGGGGCGTGAGCGCGTCTGTCAGCACGTAGCCGTCCATAGCCTCGATGTTCGCCAGACCCATCGCAGAATCCACCTCGGGAAGTCCCTCAAGGCGTTCGAGCAGCTTGTGCTCCTGCTCGTAGTTCCCGGCGGGAACCATTACTACCACAAGGTTGTTGGAGCCGAAGTTCTCGTCTATCTTTTCTTCCGCTATCTGGGTGGCGTTCTTGGTGTAGGTCGAAAGCGTGGAATAACCGTAAACGTAGTTGGTCTGGTTGGACAGGATAAATCCTGCGACCAGCAGGACCGCGAAAAGCGGAGGAACCACGAAGCGGGTCTTGACGTCGAACTTGCCGACTGCGGTTATGTTCGGAACGAAGTTGCGGTGATGAGTCTTGTCGATGAGCGGAGAGAAGGACATCAGCAGACCAGGCATCAGCGTGAATACAACGAAGATACTGAAGAATATCGCCTTGCAAAGTACGATACCGAGGTCAAAGCCGAGCTTGAACTGCATGAGCATCATCGCGACCATACCGGAAAGGGTGGTAAGGCAGGACGAAGATATCTCCGGGATAGCCTTACTGAGCGCCGTTACGACCGCGTCGCGGGCGCCCATGGCGGTTCGTTCTTCCGTGTATCGGTTGCAGAGGATTATCGCGTAGTCGATGGCGAGCGCGAGCTGAAGAACTACCGCGATGGAGTTTGAAACGAAGGAGATCTCGCCGAACATGAAGTTTGTGCCCATGTTCAGCAGAGCCGCCATGCCGAACGTCATCAGCAGTACGGGTATTTCCATGTATGTATGCGAGGTGAAGAACAGAACTCCGATGATGATGACCAGAACGATCACTACAACGGTCTGCATTTCGGCGGCGATGGTCTCAGAGGAGCTGTTGCCCACGGCGCTGTTGATGTACTCGTCGTATGGCTCCAGCTTTTCCTTGACGGCTTTCATGGCGTCCTTGGAGATCTGGTCGTCCTCCTCGCCGTCGAAGGTGACGGAGAGCAGCGCCGAACCGTTTTTGTAGCTGTCCTCGTCGTTCTCAACGGTGACGGAGGTCACGCCGTCTATCTTCTCAAGCTCAGAGGCTATCTCCTCCGCCTTTTCGAAGGTCACGTTGTCCAGCATTATGCTGCCGGAGCCGTAGGTCACGAACTGGTCGTTCATCAGGTCGAGGCCTATGCGCGTCTCGGAGCTGTCCGGGAGGTAACTCGTGATGTCGTTGTTTACCTTCGTCCAGCCGGTGGATATCGCACAGAATATTCCCGCAATGATGTAGAAAAGGTAGAATGCCTTTCGCTTGTCTACTATCAATGCGGCGAGCTTTTCTATGGGGGTCTGCTTTTTCTTTTGTGTACTCATCTGCATTGCTCCATTCTTTCCTATGGTCATCTCTAAAAACCTCCTTCACGGCAGATATTAGATATTAGAGATGGCCTTATAGAATTATTTGAAAAATTATACATTGATACAAGTATGATTATAACACCAAAGCAGTCTTATTTCAATATACAATCGCGGGTTTTTGTCCGGAAAACAACAAAATCTGCCATAGTGCGCAAATTTCGTCCGGTTTTAAGCCGCATTATGGGAAGAAATACAGATGAGTTGACATTTCAGCGAATTTGGATTATAATAAGAACACCTGTGTATAATTATTTCGGACGGCTGGATAGTATGAAAAGGTGAGATAATGAACAAATACTACAAAAAGCTAGAGTTAGACAAGATATTAGAGCTTCTCGCGGAGCAGACCTACAGCGACGCCTGCCGCGAGAAAGCGCTGAAGCTCAAGCCCTCCTTCGACGAGGAGGAGATACGCACGGAGCTGAAAAAGACCGACGACGCGTTCAAGCTGAGCGCGAAGTTCGGAACTCCGCGGTTCCGCAAAATAAAGGATCTCAGCATGTCACTGAGGCGCTGCAAGAGCGGCTCGGCGCTGTCCTTCCGGGAACTTCTCGACGTTGCGGACATTCTGCGCGAAACGAATATGCTCTGCGACTGGTTCAGCCAGTGCGAAAGCATGGAAAGCTCCCTCGCTGAGTACTTCCGGGAGCTGTACCCGATAAAGCAGCTTGAGCAGCGCATCTCCGAGAGCATAATCTCCGAGGAGGAGATGTCCGACGCGGCAAGCGCGGAGCTTTCCTCCATCAGAAAGCGGATAGTCCGCCAGGGTATGAATATCCGCGAGCAGCTTGACAAGCTCATCAAGAGCCGCAGCACGCAGAAATTCCTCCAGGAAGCCATCGTTACCATGCGTGACGGGCGGTATGTAGTCCCGGTGCGCAGCGAGTACAAGAACGAGGTCGCAGGTCTGGTGCACGACACCTCCGCGACCGGGCAGACATTCTTCATCGAGCCGATGAGCGTCGTCGAGGCGAACAACGAGATACGCGTGCTGAAATCCCGCGAGCAGGCGGAGATCGAGCGTATCACGCTGGAGCTTTCCGGGCAGGTCGGCGAGAATGCGGACAGCATCGCAAACAACTTCCGTATCGCCCAGATACTGGAGCTGTACTTTGCAAAGGCAAACCTCGGAGCAAAAATGCGCGGCGCGGCGGCGAAGATAGTTTCAGAGCCAAGAGTGGTTCTGAATCAGGCGCGCCATCCGCTGATAAATCCCGATACGGTAGTGCCGATATCCGTGGAGATCGGCGGTAAGTACGAATCGCTTATCATCACCGGTCCGAACACCGGCGGTAAGACCGTCACTCTGAAAACGGCCGGTCTGCTTTGCGCGATGGCACAGTGCGGCTTCCTCATCCCGGCGGATGAGCGCAGTGAGATCTGTGTCTTTGACGAATTCCTCGTGGACATCGGCGATGAGCAGAGCATCGAGCAGAGCCTGTCCACCTTTTCCGGTCATATGAAGAAGATCACCGGCATCCTTGAGCTTGCCATGCCCCACACGCTGGTGCTTCTGGATGAGCTTGGCGCTGGTACCGACCCGGCGGAGGGTGCGGCACTGGCTGTTGCCATCATCGAAGAGCTGCGCCGCCGCGGTGTGCTCCTGATGGCCACAACGCACTATGCAGAATTGAAGGTGTTCGCTCTCGAGACAAAGGGCGTCGTCAACGCCAGCTGCGAGTTCGATTTGGAGACGCTGCGCCCCACCTATAAGCTCAGCGTCGGCGTTCCGGGCAAGTCCAACGCTTTCCTTATCAGCGAAAAGCTCGGCATCCCGGAGCGGGTCATTGAGGCGGCACAGCAGCATCTGTCCGCAGAAGACAAGCGCCTGGACGCCGTTCTGGGCCAGCTGGATGATTTGAAGCTCCAGCTCAAAGCCAGTCAGGACGAGGTGGAAGGCCTGAAAAACGAGGCTGCCCACCAGCTGGATGCAGCCCGTCAGAAGCGCGATGAGCTTATCCAGCAGGGCGAGAATGAGCTGGAAGCTGCCCGCGCCAAGGCCCGCGCACTGGCGCAGGAGGTCGAGAGCAAGGCTTACGCTCTGACGGATGAGCTGCGCCAGATCCAGAAAGACGAGCGGATGAGCACCCAGCAGAAGGCCCAGCGCGCCCGTGAGATCGCCAAGAAAGAGTCCGAAAAGCTCTTTATGGGGACTGAAGTGGTACACAACCCGGTCAAGGAGTTCGTTTCGCTGAAGGAAGTCAAGGTAGGGCAGGAGGTCTGCATTGCAGAACTGAACCAGCTGGCTACCGTGCTCTCTCTGCCGGATAAAAACGGCGATGTTCTCGTACGGGCCGGCATCATCAAGACGAAAGTGCCGCTCAAGGGCCTCAAGCAGCCGGAAAAGCTGGTCAAGGAGACGAAGCCTCAGACCAAGGCACAGCAGCGTTACTCTCGCCTGACCGGCGATGCTAACCGGCCCAATGGCAGGGTAGAGCGCGTGCAGCGCACGGCAAAGATGGAATGCAACCTGCTGGGGCTTACCGTAGACGAGGCGCTGCCGGAGGTGGATTCCTTCATCGACCGTGCGATTTTGAACGGCCAGACTGTGGTATATCTCATCCACGGCAATGGTACCGGCGCACTGCGCACTGCTATCCATAAGCATCTGCGGGGAAACCGAATGGTCAAGAGCTTCCGTCTGGGCCGTTACGGCGAGGGCGAGAGCGGCGTGACCGTCGTCGAGCTAAAGTAAGCCGATGGCAGGACGTTCAAATCCAAGACACGCACGCCGGAGAAAACAGTGCGGCCCGTCCACTGCGACGGTCATCGGCCTTTTGGTGTGCGTCGTCTGCTTCAGTGCAGCATTTTTCCTTTGGAAAGCAGCGCTGTTCGGCTCCGGGCGAAATGAGAGCGGGGAAGAGCCTTTCCGGCCTGTGGTGGGCGACCCGCCCTACCGGGTCTGCATTGATGCCGGCCACGGCGGAAGCGACCCGGGCGCAAGGGGAGTCGTCGAAGAAAAAGAGATGACAGCCCAGACCTCTGAAGCTCTGCTTGCGCTGCTGGAGGCTGACCCTAATTACATCCCGCTGCGTTCCCGCGAAAGCTATGATGTCACCGCAAAGCCCAGCGAGCGGGCGGAAGCCATCAATGCCCAGAGCCCGCAGCTGCTGCTGTCCATCCACGGCAACTCCGCGCCGGAGGGTTCTACCGCTGCAGGCTTTGAGTGTTATCCGTCCGTCCCGGGCCGTACATGGCATCAGGAGAGCTATTACTTCGCGCAGCAGCTGGCGCAGGGAATGCAGGCCGCAGGCGCAAAGCTTCGCGGCCACGGCGGCATCCGGTACATTTATTATCAGGGCGAGGTAAAGCAGCTCGTAGAGAGCACCCATACCGAAGTAAGGGACGAGCGAAGCTTTACCTTGTTGGAAGATGTAAACTGTCCGGCGGTTCTGGCAGAACAGTGCTTTGTGACCAGCGAAGAGGACGTTGCACAGTTTGGCAGCGAAGAAGGCTGTAAGACAGTGGCGCGCGCTTACTATGAAGCAATCTGCGCGTACTTCGGAACACAGCCGCTGGATACACCGCTGTAAAGAATGAACGCTCGCATGAAAGCGGTCTTGTCCAGCTGTATTTTATGATGCCTGCTTGGCAGGCAATCCACGCGTCCCAAACGAAATGATATAAAAGAACAGCAGAGGCTCCCAAAACCTGCACCGATGACGGAACGCAGGAGAAGGGGGCCTCTGTTTTTGATTTTTATAATATTTCGTATAATGCAGGTTATACGAAATATAGGGGAGCGAAAAAGCCCTCTTTTTCAGGTTTCAGGCCTTTCCGGCGGTTTCTGAGCCTTTTGGGCTGGCTGGGTCGTTTTTTCGCGTTTTGTACAGTTGTGTTATTTGAATGCATTGCTTTGTACGTTTGGTCAGCTTTTTGTTTTACAATCGTCCGGTTGCTCGTAAAACCTTTTCTAACTCTAATGTCCAGTTCTTTGCCGCTCGATTCGGGTGCGGCATACTTACAACAAGCGTTTCTTTACCTGTGCAGACCAAACTGCTTTTGTAATACCACAATGCAGTCTCTTCATGGGGTCTGATCCATTCAGCATCATCTGCAAATATCTCATCATGTAAAATGTTCGATACCAGCCCCCAGCCGCCGGTCAGGATAATATCCGGCTCATAAAGCTGTATCTGACACTTTAAGAGGTCCGCATCTTGCCGGGCGGCCTGCCGTACCGCTTTTGAGCTTGCGATGGCACCGCCCGGACACTTTTTCAGGTTTACCACAGCGATATTCCGCACCATATCGTCCAGCGAAGATTTTGGAACAAATTTCCAGTATGTGCCGTTCAAAATCATATTTGCCCAGCGTGCGACATTATTCCACGTTCTGTAGTAGGTTTTGCTGCCTCCATGATAAAGAAACTCCACGAGGCTTCCGTGCAGCCCATTCGTTTCTTTTAACAGTACAACGATATGTTTTCTGTCCGGAAGTGCTGACCAGCGCTCATAGTCCACAACACCGTCGGCATTAAAACAGGCAGACTGCGCCCAGCGTGTCTGCCATTCTGTCATCAGCGAGGCCTCATCACGCCGAAGCTTCTGCGTTTGTACCCATGTCATCATTTGTCGGCGTTCTCCATATCGGCAAGGCTCGAAACATCCACCCGGAAACCCTCCTGCGCGGCACCCTCAAAGGCTTCCATCGGGCCGTCCGGTGCATCATTTTCAGGCTCATCCGACGGAGAATCGGCAAATTCCCCCTTGCTCTCCCCTGTCTCCTTTGACGTTGTATCCAAGCTTGCCTTCTTAACTTCACCCAGCGGATTCTGCTCAATCGCTGCACGCACCTGAAATTCCTGCAGGTGTGTATAAATTTGTGTCGTGCCGACGCTGCTGTGGCCCAGAAGCTGTTTGAGGGTCAGAATATCCACGTTGCCAGTCTGATACATCAGCGTCGCGGCAGTATGGCGGAGCTTATGGGTGGAAAAACCGCGCAGACCCGCTGCTTTCATGGCGCCGGTGACCAGCTGCTCTACCCTGCGGTTTGAGATTCGCTCCTTGCGCCGCCGGGTGATAAAGACAGCTCTCTCTTTGGGGCTCAGACCCTCCATCGTGTTGCGCTTGTTCAGATAGATCTGCAATGCCTCCTTGCAGGCATCATTCAGGTAGACCATCCGCTCTTTATGGCCTTTGCCGAACAAACGAATCTGCCGCTGTTCCATGTCGATGTCGCCGAGGTCCATGCCGACAAGCTCCGAAAGACGCATCCCGCAGTTCAGAAACAGCACGACCATGCAGTAATCCCGCTCCGGGAAATCGCTCTGGGTCTGGGTGCTTTCCAGAAGGTCCATGGATTGCTCTGCCGTCAGGTACTTGGGAAGGACTTTATCTTGTTTGGGTGGCTTGATGGACGCTGTCGGATTCTCTTTGAGCAAGTCTACCTGATTGACCAGATAATCATAAAAGCCGTGGAGACTTGCCAGCCGCCGGGCCGTCGAAGACTTTTTGTTGCCGCACTCGCTGTTCAGAAAGTACAGATACTCATAAACGTCTTCCTTGGTCACACTGCCCCAGAAAGCCGTATCGAGCCCCTTGGGGTCGATGTCCTTTATCTCGGTATCGTCTGTTACAAGGCCGCGCCGACGCTTCATAAAGCGGCTGAAATTGCGCAGGTCGCAGTAATAGCTGAAGGCCGTGTTGGGGCTTTTGCCTGCGATGACTTCCAGATAGCGCACATACGCGACGATGTCCGGCGAGGCATCATCAAAAGGCTTATGTTTTTCGGGATTTTTCTCGTCCAGATAAATCGACATGGTTTCCTCTTTTTATGGTCACAGACGGTCGGATTTCAGGGCATGGATGGCGTCCGAGATATAGGCGGCACCGACAAGCTTCATGCCGGGATAATCGGCGGCATTCAGATGTGCAAGGCTGTGCTTTGGTACGACGGCACGTTCAAAGCCGATACGTTCCGCTTCCCGCAGGCGCTGCTCCAGATTCGGCACGCTGCGCACCTCGCCGCCGAGGCCGACTTCACCGATGGCAATGAGCTTATCGCTCACGGGGCAGTCCAGAAGCGAAGACACCATGCTCAGACAGACGGCAAGGTCGCAGGCGGTATCCCGCAGGGTGATGCCGCTGACGATGTTGATATACACATCCAGATTGCCGAAGAAATAGCCTGCACGCTTTTCCAGCACGGCGATGAGCAGGTTCATGCGGTTGTAGTCGTAGCCGCTGCAGGCCCGCCGGGGTGCCGGGAAATTCGTCTTGGTCGCGAGGGCCTGTATCTCGCTCAGAATGGGGCGGCTGCCTTCCATGGTACAGGCGACGCAGTTCCCGGAAACGCCCAGCGGACGGCCTTCCAGGAGCATCTGGGACGGATTTTCGATTTCCTCAAGGCCCTGCCCTGTCATATCAAACATACCAAGCTCGTTGGTGGAGCCATAGCGGTTCTTAGCCGCCCGCAGGATGCGGTATGGCAGCATTTTGTCTCCCTCAAAGTAAAGAACCGTATCCACGATGTGCTCCATGACCTTCGGGCCTGCGATAGCGCCGTCCTTGTTGACATGGCCCACGATAAACATCGGGATCTCCTGCTTTTTAGCGACAGCCAGCAGGCGGGCCGCACTCTCTTTCACCTGACTGACCGTGCCGGACGAAGACGAGATGTCCATACACCGCATGGTCTGGATGGAGTCGATGACGACCAGTTCCGGCTTTTCTTTCTCGATGAGGCCGCAGATCTCGTCTACGTCGTTTTCTGCCGCCAGATAGATGTTATCCTGCGGGACTTTCAGGCGGGCCGCACGCAGTTTGACCTGACGGACGGACTCTTCGCCCGTGATATACAGCACCGTGTGCTGGTTGGAGATGGCACCGCAGAGCTGCAAAAGCATCGTAGATTTGCCCACGCCCGGCTCACCGCTCAGCAGTACGACGCCGCCCAACACGATGCCGCCGCCTAAAACGCGGTCAAGCTCGGAAATGCCCGTCAGGATGCGGCTCTTTTCCTCGGTCGTGCTGATGTCGGCCAGACGCCTTGCCGTCAGCGAGGTGACGCCCTCCTGCCGGACAGGCGCAGCGGCTTTGCCGCCGGAAAGCCCGGCCTTGGGCGCTTCGGCGACCACATCCTCGTTCATGGTGTTCCAACTGCCGCAGCTGGGGCAGCGGCCCATCCAGCGGGGGCTTGTCTCTCCGCAGTTGGAGCAGACGTATACGGTTTTCAGCTTCGGTTCTTTCATTCTGGACTCCCTGTTTTCATTTCATGAAAATCATTTTCTCTATCATACCACATCCGGCCCGAGGCCGCAAGAAAGTCGGGCGCTTATCCGGCCTGCATCAGACGATTTGCAAGACACACAAGGCCGGTGGCCGCACCACAGAGCGGGCAGAGACAGACCGCCAGTAAGGCGAATTGCCCCAGCAGGAGCCGTGCTCCTGCCGGATGGCTTCCCTTATCCCCTCTACCGAAAGAGAACGCATGGATTCGGCTGCTGACCTGCAGAGCCGAGGCACCGAACAAACAGAGCGCACCCGCCGCCAGCGCGGTCGGCAGGCTGGCGGTGAGCAAAAAGAGAACGAGCTGTTTTGCCCCGAGGTTATTCAGAAGCTGCGCCGAGAGCAGGCCGGAGCCTGTCCCGTATAACATCGCAAACAGAAAGATAGGCAGCGGCCCCACTGCCGAGAGCCCCAGCAGGAGGAACACTGCCGCCGCCCCGAGGACGACAGTCAGCTCTGCCCCAAACAGTCCCACCGCCTGCGCGGCACTGGACGCCGCGAACACTCCGCGCCAGCAGTCCAGATAATAGGCAAGCGTCTCCATCTCTTCAGCGTCGCACAGCGCCTGCAAAACGCCCGCCATCAGCGTACCGAAGAGATAGGCCGCCGCAAGCAGGATGCAGTCCCGGCTGGCCTGGAAGGGCTTCCGCCGGGGAGCTTTCTGAGGCGGAAGCTCCGCCAACGGCTCGGAGACAGGCGTCATGGCTTCTTTTCTTGCCAGAGACTCGCCCGCTGTATCTTCCGGCAGCGTCGGCACAAGCGCCGCTGCATTTGTTTTCGTTTCCTGATAGACCCACATCGTGCTTTTTCCCTCCTGCTTTTGTTGTGTATGGCCGCTGTAGCGTGGACTGAGCATTCAGCGCCGCTTTCGCTCCGCGCGCAGCATTCCGAGGACTCCGCCCAGAACCCCCATCAGCAGGACAAGCCCTGCCCGGACGAACTGCATCGTTTCCCACTCACTCTGGTACAGTGTACCCAGAATAAAAAGCAGCCCTGCAAAGAGTGCTCCTTCCGCTGCACCCCAGACGAGCCCTTTGCCCTTTTGCAGAATGGCCATCAGCAGACCGCTGAGAAAGCTGCCGAGACAGACTGCCGCCGTGGCCAGCGGAGCAGCGGCCTCCTGCGTCAGGCCCTGTTTGACCATCAGCCAGCCGAACCCTGCCAGACTCACGGCTGCTGCCGCACTGCCCACTCCCAAAACGACCAGCAGCCCTATCGCCGGGAACTTCTTGGTATCAGACATAAAAACGCGCCTCCCTGCACCTACTGTATGCAGGGAGACGCGTTCAAAGCACGAATCCGGAAAATTATTACTTCTTGGGGGCGTTGTCCATGTTCAGCTTCTCGACAGAGCTGATGGCGTTCTTGGTGAAGCGGATCTTCACACGGTCAGCGCCAGTCTCCAGCACAAAGGTGTCGTCCTTGATGGCGACCACACGGCCGATGACGCCGCCGATGGTGGTGACCTGATCGCCGATCTCCAGAGAAGAGCGCATTGCAGCGTCCTTCTTCTCCTGCTTCTTCTGGGGACGGTAGATCATGAAGTAGAGCATCACCAGCATCAGAGCCAGAGTAAAGAAAAGGCTGATGTAGCTTTCGGTCGTAGTCAGAAATTGCATGGGGCAAAATCTCCTCTCAAATTCATATGACCTTATTATACGCGCTTATCCGGCATGTTTCAAGGCTAAATCTCAAATTCGTGTGTCGAGCAGCTTGACATATCGGTCATGGAAGGCGGTAAAGGTGCCTGCATCCAGCTCATCGCGGATGCGCTCCATCAGGTGATTGTAGAACCAGAGGTTATGCATGACGGCCAGACGCATACCCAGCAGTTCCTCTGCCTTGAACAGGTGGCGGATATAGGCGCGGGAGTAGTTCCGGCAGGCCGGGCAGCCGCAGGTGGGGTCGATGGGGCGCTCGTCGCGCTCGTACTTGGCGTTCTTGATGTTGATGATGCCGCCCCAGGTGTTCAGGTGGCCGTGGCGGGCATTGCGGCTGGGCATGACGCAATCGAAGAGGTCCACGCCGCGGGAGACGGCCTCGATGATGTTGCCGGGAGTGCCGACGCCCATCAGGTAACGGATCTTATCCTTGGGCATATAGGGCTCGACCGCGCTGATCATCTCGTACATCACCTCAGTGGGCTCACCCACAGCGAGGCCGCCGATGGCGTAGCCGTCCAGGTCCAGGTCAGCGATCTGCTTCATGTGCTCCACGCGCAGGTCGGCGAAGGTGCAGCCCTGATTGATGCCGAAGAGCAACTGGTCGGGGTTGACGGAGATGCCTTCATGCTTCAGGCGGGCCATCTCATCCTTGCAGCGCTTGAGCCAGCGGGTGGTGCGCTCGCAGCTGGCTTTGGAGTAATCGTGCTGGGCGGGGTTCTCGACGCACTCATCAAAGGCCATGGCGATGGTAGAGCCAAGGTTTGCCTGGATCTGCATACTTTCCTCGGGACCCATGAAGATGCGGTGGCCGTCGAGGTGAGAGGCAAAGGTCACGCCCTCCTCGGTGATCTTGCGCAGCTTTGCGAGGCTGAACACCTGAAATCCGCCGCTGTCGGTGAGGATGGGGCCGTTCCAGCGGGTAAACTTGTGCAGACCGCCCATCTCTGCCACCAGCTTGTCGCCAGGACGCAGATGCAGATGGTAGGTGTTGCAGAGCATGACCTGCGCACCGATGTCCTTCAGGTCATGGGCAGACAGGCCGCCCTTGATGGCGCCGGCGGTGGCAACATTCTGGAATGCGGGGGTCTGCACCGTGCCGTGTACGGTCTTGAACTCGCCCCGCCGGGCGTTGTGCTCCTGCTTGAGCAGCTTGTAGGTCGTCAAAGAAGGCATAATATTTTTCCTTTCTGCGCACGGAAAACAGCCGTGCATCCTGCCGCAGGGGGCGTATGCTCTCGCTGCGGATACAGAGTCGGGATATTACAGCGGCGAAGCGCTATAATAGTTACAAAATCAGCATCGCATCGCCAAAGCTGAAGAAACGATATTTCTGCTCGACAGCCACCTTGTAGGCGGCCATCGTCTTTTCGTAGCCATACAGCGCCGACACCAGCATGATGAGGGTGCTTTCGGGCAGATGGAAGTTGGTGATAAGGCCGTCGATGCAGTTGAACTTGACACCAGGATAGAGGAAGATGTCGGTGTTGCCGCTGCAGGCTTTGATCTCGCCGTACTTGGCGGCGACAGCTTCCAGCGTGCGGCAGCTGGGGGTGATGGATTCCTTGAGATGCTCCATCATGCGCAGGGCGGCATCCAGGGTGCTCAGCAGCTCGGCCCGGTCGTCCTCCAGGCAGTAGGCCGGCAGCTCCGAAAGGTGCTCCATGATATTATCCAGATGGTCGTGCCGCACATACAGCAAAAACCGGGGCTCCATGCCGTTCCATTCCGCCATCAGTTCCTCGCATTGGTGCTGGGCGGTGGCGGCGCCTTCTTTTTCCACCTGCTGCCGTACCGCCGCCGTGTGCTCCGTAAGCCGATCGATGCTTTGCTGCATATCCACCAGCGTGTAAATGCTGATGCCGATGATAATAAGCAAAATGCCCACCGCCGCTAAAAATCGTTTCATC
>ENA-OPCO01001060-OPCO01001060.1-human-gut-metagenome-genome-assembly--contig:-NODE-1060-length-18614-cov-3.162724_pt1 | contig 18614 bp, 16 predicted proteins | sample MGYA00241562_ERZ501475 | MGnify/ENA primary metagenome ERZ501475 (study PRJEB25962, sample SAMEA2042627) | human gut metagenome | biome: human gut; feature: human-associated habitat; material: faeces... | reverse complement strand
AAGAGCGGTGTTAAGTATATTGCACAGCCAGGTGGTTCAATAAGAGATGATAATGTTATTGAAACCTGCAACAAGAGAGGCATTGCAATGTGCTTTACAGGAATGAGATTATTCCACCACTAATTAAAAGTATTTTTGATAAAAGATATCCGCGATATAAAATGAGCAATTAATTATTTTCTGGAATTAGTTTATTCCATTTTCTGGAATATTTAATAAAAATTTAAAGAGTATATAATTGGTACTTTATTTTTTCAATTTAATGTGATAAAATACTAAAGATTAAAAGAGGTGACAGCTGTCATTGAAGTTGTCATCTCTATTTTTTTTGATGATTTATTGTATTATATCGTCTGGCAATAATTCATCAATGATTTTTATACTTTTAGGAGGTTTTTTATGAAAGACGAGCAGTTTAAGCCGTATATACCTGCGGATAAGATTACTCCAGAATTCACAGTAACATCTGTTATTATGGGTATGCTTCTTGCTGTAGTATTCGGTGCTGCTAATGCTTACCTTGGTTTAAGGGTAGGTATGACTGTTTCAGCATCAATCCCAGCAGCCGTTATTTCTATGGGTGTTATACGTGTCATCATGAAAAAAGATTCTATCCTTGAGAGCAATATGGTTCAGACAATCGGCTCTGCGGGTGAATCGTTAGCAGCAGGTGCTATTTTTACATTGCCTGTATTATTCTTATGGGCTAAAGATGGAATTATGGATTCTCCATCACTTCTTACAATAATGTTAATATCTCTTTGCGGTGGTATTCTTGGTGTTCTATTTATGGTTCCACTTAGAAATGCACTTATCGTTAAAGAACACGGAACACTTCCTTATCCAGAAGGAACAGCTTGTGCTGAAGTATTACTTGCTGGTGAAGAAGGTGGAGCAAGTGCCAAGTCTGTATTTGCAGGTATGGGATTTGCAGCATTATTTAAGTTCATTACTGATGGAATTAAGGTTATTCCTAGTGTTATTACAGCACCTATTAAGTCGCTTAAGACAGAACTTTCAGCAGAAGTATATCCGGCATTACTTGGTGTAGGTTACATATGTGGACCTAAGATTGCATCATATATGTTTGCTGGTGGTATATTAGGCTGGTTCGTACTTATTCCGGCTATTGTAACATTTGGTGGTTCAACAATACTTTATCCAGGTACAATCTCTATTGCTGATTTATATGCAACAAAGGGAGCAAGTGCAATCTGGAGTAATTACATCAAATATATCGGTGCTGGTGCCGTCGCAACAGGTGGTATTATAAGTCTTATTAAGTCATTACCACTTATTGTAAAAACATTCTCAGATGCTATCAAGGGAATGAAAGGTGATAAGAACACAGGTAAGCTTCGTACAGAACAGGATATTGATATGAAGGCTATTGCAATTGGTATTGTTGTTGTTACAATTGCTATCTGGCTTACGCTTAGTTTTCCAGATATTCCTGTTACAATTCTTGGTGCTATTCTTATAGTAATATTTGGTTTCTTCTTCGCAACAGTATCTTCTCGTATGGTTGGTATTGTAGGAAGCAGTAACAACCCTGTATCAGGTATGGCTATTGCTACACTTTTATTTGCTACATTATGCCTTAAGGTTACAGGTGATGTAGGTGTTCATGGTATGAAGGGTGCTATCGGTATCGGTTCTGTAATCTGTATTATCGCAGCTATGGCTGGATACATCACAGGATTTAAAGACTGGTTATATCCTTGGTGCTACACCTAAGAAGCAGCAGATTGGTGAACTTTTAGGTGCAGTTATTGCAGCATTAACAATCGGTGGCGTTCTTGTTCTTCTTGACAGTGCATGGGGCTTTGGTACAACAGAACTTGCAGCTCCTCAGGCTACTCTTATGAAGACAATCGTAGAAGGTGTTATGCAAGGAAATCTTCCTTGGGCACTTGTGTTCATCGGTGTATTTATTGCATTAGTAATTGAAATACTTGGTATTTCAGTTCTTCCAGTAGCAATTGGTTTATACCTTCCATTAGAGCTTTCAGCAACAATTATGATTGGTGGACTTATCCGTCACTTTGTTGACAAGAAGTCTAAAGATAAGGATAAGGACAACGAAGCAAGTGGTGGAATTCTTTTCTGCTCAGGACTTATTGCTGGTGAAGGTCTTGTAGGTATTCTTCTTGCTATATTTGCAGTAGTTGGACTTGCAGATCCAATTGATTTATCAGGAAGCATTTCACTTGGAACAATCGGTTCTATTGTGTTAATGGTTATTATGGTTCTTTTAATATTAAAGAATGCAGTATGGACTAAGAGCAAAGAAAAGTAGAGTGTGAACGAATATGAAGACAAAATCTAAGAAGGCAAAGGCAGAAAGTGCTAATTACCTTGATTATGTGCCAATGCATAATGAGGATAAATATCCTTTTCAAACAGACGATAATGGTGCAGTAACAATAATGGTTGAGAATAAAGGTGTGTTTAATAAAATAGCACAGGTTGTATTCAGAAAGCCAAGAATATCAAAGATTCATCTTGATGAAATGGGTAATTTCATATGGCCATATATAGATGGTGCAAGAACGATATATGATATATCTGAGCTTGTGCACGAGCATTTTGGTGATAAAGCTGAGCCTTTGTATAAAAGACTTGTACAATATTTTAAGACACTTGAAAGTTATGGTTTTATAACATTCAATAAGTAAATACTTAGTTTAGATAAAAGGGCGTAGCAGCGGATGGCTGTTACGTCTTTTTTTAGTGCTTTTATTGTGTATAAGCATATATCTTTTATCAGTTTTACTGGAATATTACAAAATTTACCGAAAAACTTTACAACTGTCTTGTCAGTTGTAAAGTTTTGTAGTATACTTTGTGAAATTATAACGATTTCTGGAGGAATACATATGTCTATCGTAAGCGATATTGAAAAGTTAAAGAAAGAGAAGAACGCAGTAATACTTGCACATTATTATGTTGATGAAGATGTTCAGGACGTTGCTGATTATATAGGTGACTCGTTTTATTTAAGCAAGGTGGCTACTAAGGTGAGTCAGGACAGAATTATATTTGCTGGTGTTGAATTTATGGGAGAAAGTGCGAAAATCCTTAATCCTAAGAAAAGAGTGTTTATGCCGGATATGAATGCAGACTGTCCTATGGCACACATGGCTGACAAAGATGAGATACTTGCTTTAAGAGAAAAGTATGATGACCTTGCGGTTGTCTGTTATATTAATTCAACTGCTGAATTAAAGAAATATTCAGATGTATGTGTAACATCATCTAATGCAGTTAAGATTGTTAAAAATCTTCCTAATAAAAATATATTTTTTATACCAGACAGAAATCTGGGAAGCTATGTTGCGAAGCAATGTCCAGATAAGAATTTTATATTTAATAATGGCTGCTGCCCAAGACACGTTGTCATTACTAAAGATATGGTGTTAAAGGCTAAAGAATTACACCCAGAGGCTAGATTTGCAGCCCATCCTGAATGTACAGAATGTACTGGCATTTGCAGATTATGTTGGAAGCACATCAGGAATTATTGATTATGTTGTTGATACTGATGCAGATGAATATATTATCGGAACAGTTGATGGTGTGTTCAATGAGATAAGAAAGAAGGCACCAGACAAGAAGCTTTATACAGTTAAGCCTGACCAGGTATGCGTGAATATGAAAAAAGTTACGCTGGATAAGGTATTAGATGTTCTTGAAAATGATACTAATGAGGTATTTGTTGATGAAGAACTTGCACAGTGTGCATTAAAGCCACTTAATAAAATGCTTGAGCTGGCAGCAAAATAATATGATTAATATTAAAATACATTGCAGATAAATGGTATATAACAAACTGGTATAATTAAAGAAATGGAGTAAAATTATGGAAACAGATGTATTAATAGTAGGCTGCGGCTGTTCAGGTCTTTATTGTGCACTCAATCTTCCGAGAGATAAGCGAATTCTTATGATAACAAGCAGTGATGCAGAAAGCAGTGATTCATATCTTGCACAGGGTGGAATGTGTATGTTAAAGGATGATAGTGATTATGACAGTTATTTTGAGGATACACTTAAAGCAGGACATTATGAGAATGATAAGAAATCAGTAGAGATAATGATTCGTTCGTCAAGAGATGTTGTCAAGGATTTAATTGAGACAGGTGCTGATTTTAAGAAAGATGAGCAGGGCAATCTTACATACACTAAAGAGGGAGCACACAGCAGTAACAGAATAATATTCCATGAGGACGTTACAGGAAAAGAGATAACAAGTCATCTGCTTGAAAGAGTAAGGGAGCTTCCTAATGTAACTTTATTAGAGAATACAAGGATGTTAGACATTATAAGCTATAATAATGAATGTCTTGGTGCGGTTATAAGAAAATCAGATAACAGCCTTATGACAGTTAAGGCAGATGTCACTGTTCTTGCAACAGGCGGAATAGGTGGTCTTTATAGACATTCAACTAATTTCAGACATCTTACAGGGGACTCGATTGCAATTGCTGTTAAGCATAATGTTGAATTAAAGGATATTAACTATGTCCAGATTCATCCAACAACATTTTATTCTAAAGATGAGAAGGACAGAAGCTTTCTTATATCTGAGTCAGTAAGAGGCGAGGGTGCAAAGCTTTATGACAAGAATGGCGACAGATTTGTTAATGAACTTCTGCCAAGGGATTTACTTACACAGGCTATATATGAGCAGATGAAAAAGGACGGAACAGATTACGTCTGGGAAGATTTAAGGACGATTCCAGAAGCTGAGCTGAAATCGCATTTTCCTAATATAGTTGAGCATTGCAGACAGCAGGGTTATGATGTCACTAAAGAATGTATACCGGTTGTACCAGCACAGCATTATTTTATGGGTGGCATAAAGGTTGATTATGAGAGCAGGACATCTATGGACAGATTATATGCAGTAGGTGAAACAGCCTGCAATGGTGTTCACGGAAGAAACAGGCTTGCGAGCAATTCACTTCTTGAAAGCCTTGTATTTGCCAAGAGAGCAGCTCATAATATGATAGATAGCGAATTAGCTGATAAACTTAATGCATCGGCCGATGCCTATGTTGCTAATATGAAGCTTACGGATTATGAAGATGAAAATGCCTTGAATGAATTATATGCAAAGCTTGTAAAAGATAAAATAGATGAAGCAGATGCAGGAAAGCAGACAGCATAAAAAGAAAAATATGGTATAATATGACTACTTCGTAGTCACTTAGAAGTTTCTTCGAAACTTCGGATGCGTGGAAAAGCAACGCAGAAAATATGGTATAATATGACTACTTCGTAGTCACTTAGAAGTTTCTTCGAAACTTCGGATGTGTTGAAGAACAACGCAAAAATATGGTATAATCAGGAGAATAAATATGTTTGATAATGTTACTTTAAAATTAAATGCAGATCCATTAATAATCAGTGCGTTAAAGGAAGATATAACAAGTGAAGATGTGTCGACTAACAGTGTTATGCCAGAACCTAAGAAGGGCGAGGTACAGCTTATATGCAAGCAGGATGGAATCATATGCGGACTTCCGATATTTGCAAGGGTATTCACACTTCTTGATGAGAATACAGTTGTTGATTTAAAAGTAAAAGATGGAGATAAAGTTACTAAGGGAGAGCTTCTTGCAGTTGTAACAGGTGACATAAAAGTGTTATTATGTGGGGAGAGAACAGCACTTAATTACTTACAGAGAATGAGTGGAATTGCTACATATACTAATGAAGTTGCCCAGTGTCTTGAAGGAACAGGTATTAAGCTTCTGGATACAAGAAAGACAACACCTAATAACAGATTGTTTGAGAAGTATGCGGTAAGAGTCGGTGGCGGTAATAACCACAGATACAATCTTACAGATGGTGTGCTTCTTAAGGATAATCATATAGGAGCGGCTGGCGGAGTAGCTAAGGCTGTTAAAATGGCAAAGGAATATGCACCATTTGTAAGAAAAATAGAAATTGAGGTTGAGAATCTTGATATGGTCCGTGAGGCTGTTGAAGCCGGAGCAGATATAATTATGCTTGATAATATGTCACACGATACTATGAAAGAAGCTCTTAATATAATTGACGGTAGGGCAGAGGTTGAAATATCTGGTAATATTACCAAAGAGAACCTTGAAAAGTTATCAGGACTTTCTGTTGATTATGTATCAAGCGGAGCACTTACACATTCAGCACCGATTATGGATATATCATTAAAAAATCTTCACCCAATTGAATAGATGAAAATGGAGAGATAGTATGAACGGAGAACAAAGACGTGAAAAAATAATAGATATTCTTAATAGTAGTAGTAAGCCTGTTTCGGGAGTTGCACTTGCCAGTATGCTTAATGTGAGCAGACAGGTAATTGTTCAAGATATAGCACTTATAAGAGCTTCTGATAATGAAATATCATCAACTAACAGGGGATATGTTATCCGTAAGAAGAATGAACATACAAGAATATTTAAGGTCGTTCATACAGAAGCAGATGTAGAAGCAGAGCTTAACAGTATTGTTGATATGGGTGGCTGGGTTAAAGATGTGTTCGTATATCACAAAGTATACGGAGTTATTAAGGCAGATCTTAATCTGCACTCAAGGCGTGATATTAAAGATTATATGGCAGAGATTGGAAATGGAAAGTCTAATCTGTTAATGAATGTCACATCAGGGTATCATTATCATACAGTGATAGCACCTGATGAGGACACGTTGGACATTATTCAGGAGAAGCTTGACAAGCTTGGTTTTCTTGCAAGATTACAGGAGTATGAACCTGTTGATTTCTGGAGCAGTAAAGCGTAAAATGTGAATTAGATACTTATTGATGAGTATTATAAGTAACGCAGACTGTATAATGATTAAGGTTATGTGGTTATGGAGGATATATGGTTAAACTTATTGCACTGGATTTGGACAGAACAACACTTACATCGGACGGACACTTATCGGAGGCTAACAAAAGAGCTTTAAGCGGGGCAATTAAAAGAGGTGTCCATGTATGTATTGCCAGCGGCAGGGCATTTGATACTCTTCCAGAGGAAGTGCTTAATGTACAGGGAATAGAGTATGCAATAACAAGCAATGGTGCAAGTGTATACAGGATTGCAGATAGAAAATGTATTAAGTCATATATACTAAAACCACAGTCTGTTGATAATGTTCTGTCGGTATGTAAGCAGTACCCTGTTACTTATGAGGCATTTATAAGAGGGTGTGCATATGCGGCAAAGGAGTATATTGACAATCCTGTAAAGTACGGTGCAACAGAAAATGCGATACAATATGTGCGTTCCACAAGAATATTAAAAGAGGATATTATACAATTCATTAATGAGCATAGAAGTGAACTTGATTGTATGGATGTTGTCCTTGATGATGACATTTTAAAGCGTAAGATTATTGATGAACTTTATGAGTCTGACAAGGATATATATATTACAAGCTCAGTAAAACAGCTTATAGAAATATCATATAAAGATGCTGGAAAGAGGTCAGGAGTACAATATCTTGCAGGACTTCTTGGCATAGACAGGAAAGATATTGCGGCATTTGGCGATGCGGATAATGATATTGATATGATACAATTCGCAGGCTACGGTGTTGCTATGGGTAATGCAACAGAACATTTAAAGAGCATTGCTGATTATGTGACTAAAAGCAATGATGAAGATGGTGTGGCATATGCTATAGAGAATATATTGTTGAATTAAAAAAGTTATGCTGATTTATGTGAATATTTAAATGCCTGTATTTTAATATATCTGTCGAACTATATATATTATATATGCTATATATGATATATAGCATACAAAGTGTACATAGGAATATATTGTTATATGTCAATGACTATATTAAAAGTGTTGGTGATATGAAATTGATATATATATCAAACATAAGTTGATAAATATCATAAAAATGTGTAATATATAATATTGGCTGTGGCCGTAATGATATGTGAATGTATAAGCGCATTATAGCATTGTATATAATTATATAATACATAGAAGTTATATGAGAATATGCGCAGAAATGAGGATGAAATGGATAATCAGAAATTAGCAGATTTATTATTTCCGGAAGTAGTTAATACTCCTGAATATTATGAAGAGAAATTCCCATATAGAAAGCTTCCTAATAAGGCAGAAGTTACACGTATGGCACCAAGTCCAACAGGATTTATTCATCTGGGCAATCTCTATAGTGCACTTGCTGATGAGAGAATTGCACACAGAAATGGTGGCGTATTTTATCTTAGAATAGAAGATACAGATGAGAAAAGAAAAGTTGATGGTGCAGTAGAAACAATTATTAATGTATTAAGATATTTTGATATTGAATTTGATGAGGGTGCTGGCTTTGATGATACAGATCCAAGAAATGCTTATGGACCATATTTCCAGAGACAGAGAGTTGAAATATATCATACATATGCTAAGAGTCTTGTAGAAAGAGGACTTGCTTACCCATGCTTTTGTACAGAGGAGGAGCTTGATAAGGTAAGGGCAAAGCAGGAAGAAGATAAGGTTCTTACAGGTTATTATGGAGAATATGCGACTTGTCGTAACCTCTCTTATGAAGAGATAGAAGCTAATATTAAGGCTGGCAAGCCATATGTATTAAGACTTCGTTCACAGGGAAGCCCTGATAAGGAGATTACATTTGTTGATGCAATCAAGGGAGAGATTAAGCTTCCAGAGAATATACACGACATTGTGCTTTTAAAGAAAGATGGTATTCCAACATACCATTTTGCACATGCAATTGATGACCATCTTATGAGAACAACTACAGTTGTAAGAGGTGGTGAGTGGCTTGCATCAGCTCCTATACATTATGAGTTATTCCATTTATTAGGCTTTAAGATGCCGGCTTACGCACATACAGCACATCTTATGAAGTTTGATGAGGAGACAGGAGGCAAGAGAAAGTTATCTAAGAGAAAAGACCCAGAGCTTTCACTTGATTATTATAGGAAGGACGGATACCATCCATATACAATGAAGGTATATCTTCTTACGCTTCTTAATTCTAACTTTGAAGAGTGGCACGAGAAGTTCCCGGACAAGGATATCAATGAGTTCCCATTCTCAGTAGAGAAGATGAACCAGTCAGGTGCACTCTTTGATAAGGATAAGCTTCATAACATATGTAAGAATGAATTATCTAAGCTTTCAGAAGAAGAACTTTACGATTTCCTTTATGACTGGGCTAAGGAGAATGAACCAGAAAATGTAGAGAAATGGTTCAGCGATAGAGAAAAGATGTTACAAATTCTCCGCCTTTATATGGGTGTCGGTGCTAAGAGAAGAAGAAAAGATTTAATGTATGCAAAGCAGATATTTGAACTTATCTCTTATTTCTTTGACGGTGAGTCAGCAGAGGAAATGGACGAATTCAAGCTTGATGAAGATATGGTAAGTAAGATACTAAAGAGTTATCTTGCAAAGTATGACCATAATGATGATAATTCAGTATGGTTTAACAAGCTTAAGGAGATAGCAGATGAGCACGGCTTTGCTTCAGATATGAAGGCTTACAAGGCTAATCCAGAGAATTTCAAGGGAAATGTATCTGATATAGCTGAAGCTGTAAGGATTGCAGTTACAGGACGTGCCAATACACCTGACCTTTGGACAATAGTTCATATTATGGGTGAGGAGCAGATGACAGAAAGAATTAAGAAGCATATTAAGTAATTGTGCATAAGCAGTTTAATAAACTGGGGAATTGATATACAAAAAGAATATTATACAAGTAGATTAATATACCAAAGAATTAATATGTTGACAGAACAATATGCAGGAATGGAGATTAATATGTCTAGAGAAGATGAAGGACTTAAGCAGTTAGGCAATAAGACGAAGTATAGTATGGATTATGCACCAGGAGTGCTTGAAACATTTGAGAACAAACATCCGGACAATGATTATTTTGTAAAATTTAATTGTCCTGAGTTTACAAGTCTTTGTCCTATAACAGGCCAGCCTGATTTTGCAACAATATATATATCATATATTCCTGATAAGCTTATGGTTGAATCAAAGTCACTTAAATTATATCTGTTCAGTTTCAGAAATCATGGTGATTTCCATGAGGACTGTGTGAATATAATTATGAAGGATTTAATCAGGCTTATGCAGCCAAGATATATAGAAGTGTGGGGCAAGTTCACTCCACGAGGAGGAATATCAATTGACCCATATTGCAATTATGGCAAGGAAGGAACTGCATTTGAGGATATGGCAAAGCAGAGACTTTTATGGCACGATATGAATCCTGAAAAGGTTGATAACAGATGATGTAAAGCTGGTAACAGATTAGTTATAAGGCTATTAAGATAGTTAGTTATATTAAATTAGATTAAAGCTGGAAGTATATGCTTAATATAGCGCAATTTTATTTAATTAATAAGTCTGCGTAATATTGGCATATACTTCCAGCTTGTTTCTTAATTATGTGTTTATTTCAAGTTTCAAGTTGCTTCAAAATGTATAAATTTGGGATTATTAACCTGCGATTTTAAAGATAATTTAACAATATTTAACAAATTTTAGTAAAACTTAATAAATGGATTGATATTGTAAATACATAGTGATAATATATATTTAAATATTTAAGATACGATCAATTGAATATTTAATGTGTAGAAGAACGGAGGAATAATATGAGCAAGGAACACACAGAGAAAAATGCTGCAGTCGAGGGGTTCAAAAATAAACAACTGACCTATAAGATTTCAGTAGCAGTGGGTATATTATTAGTTGCCTGCCTTACGGTTATGATTGCAATTAGTGCAACAATTGCAGCTAAGTTTATGAATAGTAGTATAAGTGGTGAGTTTGATGGAATTGCACAGCAGAATGGTGTATCAGTACAGGAGGTACTTGACAGAGCCTCAGATGTTGCTAATATTCTTCAGAATTATATTACGGAACGTTATGATGATTATGCTAAGACCGGATATACTGGAGAGACAGTTAAGAGTGAAGTATATGATGTACAGTTACAGAAGATGAACAAAGAGATTGAGCAGTTTATGATCAGCGTAGCCAATACATCTGTAACATCAAGTGAAAGCATTGCAGGTGTTGGTGTATTTTTTGAGCCTAATGCTTTTGACCCTGCTATTAAAGATTATACAATCTATGTAAGTGAATCAGATGCACAGAGTGGAAAGGTACAAAGCTATGGTGAGTATTCAAGCTATGGTTCAAAGGACTATTACAAGAATGCAGCAGCTTCACAGCAGAGCAGCTTTACAAGTCCATATAAGGATCAGGGCATCAATATGGTAAGTGCCTCTTTTCCAATTGTATATCATGGTAAGACACAGGGTGTAATTCTTGTAGATATTAATGTTGATACATTCAGCGGACTCCGTTCAACAGACGATAAGTACAATACAATGTATGTAGATGTACTTATGGGTGATGGTACATTTGTATATGACAGCGAATCAGATGAATATGTTGGAAAGAAGTTAAGCGATGTTTTACCAGCTAAAGAATATGCCAAGATACAAAAGGGCATTGATACAGGAAGCAGTTTCAGTGTAACAACTAAGAAGGATGATGGTTCTAAGGTTGAAAGATATTATGCACCTATTAAAGCTGTTAATCAGACCTGGTGGGCAGCAAGTGCATTAAATAAGACAGATCTTGAGCGTAATACGATTATTCTTGTAGTGTTTATGATTGTTATTTCGATTATAACTTTAGTAATTATAATTGTTATCAGCAATAAGCTTATTAAGAAGTACATTAAGCCTATAGATGATGTAGTTGCAGTAGCGGACCAGCTTGCGATGGGAGATTTCTCAGTTAATATTAAGAAGAATTATAATGATGAAATTGGTCAGCTTGCTGAGAAGTTTGATAATATGGCGGGAAGATTAAGTGCAATAATTAAAGACCTAACACGAGGTTTAAAAGAGATGGCAGGTGGTAACTTTAATATATCACCTAATGTAGAACACATCGGTGACTTTAAGGACATTGAAGTTGCTTTAGTAAAAGTTATAACAGATCTTTCATCAACTCTTTCAGAGATTAATGGTGTTGCAGATATGGTAGCTTCCAATGCAAGCCAGCTTTCAGATGGTGCACAGGCAATTACTGAGGGTGCAACGGATCAGGCAAGTTCAGTACAGGAATTACAGAGTACAATTGCTAATGTAGCTGATCAGGTTGATATGAATGCACATAATGCTAATAAGGCTAATGAAATGGCTAAAGCTGTTGGTGACCAGATTATTGAAAGTAATAATCAGGTACAGCAGATAGTTCACGCTATGGAAGTTATCACAGAGAATTCTAAGCATATCAGCAGTATTATTAATACAATTGATGAGATTGCCTCAAGTACTAACCTTCTTGCACTTAACGCTTCGATTGAAGCTGCAAGAGCAGGTGAAGAAGGAAGAGGCTTCGCAGTTGTTGCAACACAGGTTGGTAATCTTGCAGCACAGAGTGCAGATGCAGCTAAGAGCTCTGGTGAACTTATAGTTCAGGCAATTAATGCAGTTGAAGAGGGCAAGGGAATGGTTGATGATGCAGCTGCTAAGCTTATGGAGTCAGTTGAGAAGACTAAAGAACTTGTTGAGAATATCGAGCAGATTTCCGTTGCTTCAGAACAGCAGGCTGAATCATTAAAGCAGGTATCAGAAGCAGCAAGCCAGATAGCAGCTGTAGTAGAAGAGAATACAGCTATGGCTGAGGAAAGTTCTGCAAGCAGTGAGGAACTTGCTTCACAGGCGGACAGATTAAAAGAATTAGTTAGTGCATTTAAGCTTATGAAGTAATATAAAAAGCTGCCACTTTTAGCGGATTGACCGTTAAAAGTGGCTTTTTTTATGTCCTTGCACAGTATTTTTTTGATTAATTATGTGATTAGATATTGATTTCTATGATAAATGGTTATATTATATATATAACGTAGTAATCAATACTATGTAATATGAAGATAATTACAGCACATATTAAGGAAGCGTGTGCAGAAAAGAGGATTATTATGGAAAAGATTAAGAAAAATGTATCTAACATAAAGATAAAAGACCCAGGAAGTGCAATAACACATTTTATAGCAATGCTTATGGCGTTATTTGCTGCAACACCGCTTATAATTAAGGCATTGTCAGCACCTGATACAATACATGTTATTTCACTTTCAATATTTATAGGAACAATGATTTTGCTGTATGCTGCAAGTACAACTTATCATACAGTTAATGCAACACCTGGAATTAATAAAATATTAAAGAAGTTAGACCATTGTATGATATCGGTTATGATAGCGGGTTCCTATACTCCTGTATGCTTAGTTGTCCTTCCTAACAAGACAGGATATGCACTGTTAGCACTAGTATGGGGAATTGCAATAGTTGGTATTATCTTTAAATTATGCTGGGTAACCTGTCCTAAGTGGATATCATCAGTTCTTTATATTGTTATGGGCTGGGCGTGTGTATTATCATTTACACAGATAATAAATGCACTTCCAACAGCGGCATTTGCGTGGTTGTTAGCAGGTGGAATAATATATACAATAGGTGGCGTCATATATGCACTTAAGCTTAAGGTGTTTAATGCCAGCCATAAGTATTTTGGTTCTCACGAGATATTTCATCTGTTTGTTATGGCAGGAAGCATATGCCACTTTATTATGATGTTTAATTATGTGGCTGTAATGCCTTTAAAGTAGTAAGTTTTTTTAAAAATACACACAAATTATGGAAATAGAATTTTATATGTGTTATCCTCTATAATCGGGTCTGTAACTATTGTTGCAGACCCGATTACAGGTTGTCAGACCAACGAACGGAGGATTAATATGTTATTTTCAGATGTCGATGCAATTGCTAAGGCAGCATCGAATAAGGCAGAGTTATGCAACAACCATTTCGGAAAGTATTTTATGCGCTCTATTATGGCAGGCTTCTATATTGTTGTTGCAACAATTTTATCGAATGTGAGTGCGGCAGTACTGCTTCCAACTTATCCACAGTTTGGTAAGCTTTTAGGTGCATTTTTATTCTCAATTGCAATTGTACTCGTCGTATTTATGGGAGGAGAATTATTTACAGGTAATAATTTTGTTATGGCGATTGGCACATACAATAAGACGGTTTCAGTAAGAGATCTAATAAAAGTATGGGTTGTAAGCTATATAGGTAACTTTGCCGGTGCATTTATTCTTTCGGGTTTATTTGTATATAGTAAGGCTTCACACGCAATAATGGTTGATTATTATAACAGTTTTATATATTCTAAGATTTCAGCAGGTTCCATGGAACTTTTAGTAAGGGGGATTCTTTGTAATTTCCTTGTATGTATGGCAGTATTAGTTGGTACTAAGTTAAAGACAGAAAGCGGCAAGCTTATAATAATGTTCTGTATTATTATGGCGTTCGTAGTTGCTGGTTTTGAGCATTGTATTGCTAATATGAGTACATTTTCTATTGGATATATGTTACTTGGTGATATTGGCACAGCTTCTGTTATCAAGAGTATGATTATGGTGACAATCGGAAATATGCTTGGCGGAGCAGTGCTTCTTGGAGTGCCGGTACAGATTATGAAAGCAGAACACTAAAATTAAAGTTATTAATAATGAATAAAGCATGAAAGGATTAGTGAGTTGTATGAAAGAAAATCTTAAAAAGCTTGCAAAGTATTATAAGCCATATTTAGGCACATTTATTATAGATATGATTCTTGCGATGATGTCTGCGGCGGTGGCACTTGTCATACCGCTTGTTGTAAGATATATAACTTCCAAGGTTGCCTATATGCCGGCAGATGAAGCGTCTAAGGCAATATTTACAATAGTTGTGATATTATTCGTGCTTGTTCTTGTGCAGTGGGGGTGTAATTATTATATATCTAATTACGGACACGTTATGGGAGCTAAGATTGAATACGATATGAGGGCTGAGATTTTTAACCACTACCAGAAGCTTTCTTATTCATTCTATGATGACCAGAAGGTTGGACAGTTATTATCAAGAATAACTTCGGATTTATTCGATATAACAGAGCTTTTACACCACGGTCCTGAGAATATAACAATATCACTTATTAAGATTGTAGGTGCACTTGTTATATTAAGCACTATAGATGTAAGGCTTACGCTTACTGCATTTGTGCTTGTGCCTGTTATGCTTGTATTTGCATATTTCCTTAATAAGAAAATGAAGCGTGCATTTAAAAGAAACCGTATCCGTATAGGTGAGATTAATGCACAGATAGAAGATAATCTGTCAGGAATACGTGTTGTTAAATCATTTGCTAATGAGGATATAGAGTGCGGTAAGTTCAAAAAAGGCAATGATTTATTCTTAGAGTCAAAGAAAGACAGCTATCATTATATGGGAATGTACAATGCCGGACTTACAGCATTTACAACTATGATTAATGTAATTGTAATAGCAGTGGGCGGTATAGGAATAACAAGAGGCTGGGTTAATATTACAGACTTCGTAACATTTTTATTGTATATAAATATATTTACGGAGCCGGTAAAGGTACTTATTGATTTTACAGAACAGTTCCAGAACGGTTATTCCGGTTATGAAAGATTTCTTGAGATATTATCAGTTGAACCGGATATAAAGGAAAAGCCAGATGCAGTTGAACTTAAAGACGTTAAGGGTGAGATTACATTCGACAATGTATCTTTTAGATATAAGGACGGAATCGAGGAAGTATTATCAGGAATCAGCTTTAATGTTACACCAGGCAGATATGTGGCACTGGTAGGTCCGTCAGGAGCAGGAAAGACTACATTATGTTCGCTTATACCAAGATTTTATGAGGCGACAGAAGGAAGCATAAGAATTGATGGAAAAGACATTAAAGATGTTACTCTTAAGAGCTTAAGGGATAATATCGGGGTTGTCCAGCAGGACGTATATCTGTTTATGGGAAGCATTAAAGAGAATATACGATACGGAAAGCCAGATGCTACCGATGACGAAGTAATTGCAGCGGCAAAGCTTGCCAATGCACATGAATTTATAGAAGCATTTGAAAATGGATACGACACGGATATAGGACAAAGAGGTGTCAAGTTGTCAGGTGGACAGAAGCAGAGATTATCAATAGCAAGGGTATTTCTTAAAAATCCACCTATACTTATATTTGATGAGGCAACATCAGCACTTGATAATGAAAGTGAGCAGATTGTACAGGAGTCGTTAGAGAAGCTGGCTAAGAATAGAACTACATTTGTTATAGCCCACAGACTTACTACAATAGAAAATGCTGAGGAAATATTTATGCTTACAGATGAGGGGATTAAGGAAAGAGGAACTCACAAGGAGCTTATGGAGTTAGATGGTGAATATGCTCATATGGTTAAAATTCACTCAGCTAACTAGAAAAAGTATTGAAAATGTGTTATACTAATCATAGTTATAACGAAAATGTTAATCGCTGTATATTATTGTATGGCTGATTATAATATATGGAGGATGACGTATATGGAAATGTGGGATATATATGATGCCAACAAAGAAAAGACAGGCAGATTAATGAAAAAGAATGACTGGCAGCTTAAAGATGGAGAATATCATCTTACAGTGTTAGGTGTCATAGAACGTCCGGATGGAAAGTTCCTTATTACACAGCGTGTTATGACTAAGGCGTGGGCTCCTGGCTGGTGGGAAGTATCAGGCGGAGCGGCTCAGGCAGGTGAGGAGTCAATTGATGCAGTAAGACGTGAGGTTCGTGAAGAGACAGGAATTGACGTTACAGATGCCAGAGGTGGATATGTATTCACCTATAAAAGAGAGAATCCTGGCAAGGGCGACAATTATTTTGTAGATGTATACAAGTTCATTAAAGATGTTAAAGATGAGGACATACATATACAGACAGAGGAAGCCTTAGGGTATAAGTTCGTTACCAGAGAAGAGCTTAAACAGATAGCAGCAACAGGAGAATTCCTGCATTATGACAGTATTAAGCAGGTATTTGAAGATTAGATATTGGATTAAGTAAGAATTGCTGTTATTAAGTGAATATTTGTACTTGATTTATAAAATGTATTTATAATAGAAGAAGCACCAGCAGATTTATTCTGATGGTGCTTTTTAGCTATAAGAAGTAATAAAGCTTAAGAAAGGAATGTGGTATGCTTAAATATTTAAAAAAGTATTGGTTCTTTGCTCTGCTTGCACCTGTATTTATGATAGGTGAGGTTTCTATGGACTTGTTACAGCCGGAGCTTATGAGCAGAATAATTGATGACGGTGTATTGGGGCTTAACAATGGCGGGGTTGGCAATCTTAATACAGTAATTACCATCGGGCTTAAAATGATAGGATTTGTGGCACTTGGTGGTATCTGTGGCATTATGTCCGGTGTCTTTGCCAATCTTTGTGCACAGCAGTTTGGTAATGATGTAAGAAAAGCTGTCTTTAAGAGAATTATGGAATTCTCTTTTGAACAGACTGATAAATTCTCCACAGGTTCTTTAATTACAAGGGTTACGAATGATATAACACAGCTTCAGAATTTTGTAATGCAATGCCTGAGAGGTTTTGTGCGTACAAGTATGCTGTTTATCGGTGGTATAGCGTGTATGGTGTCACTTAATATGGAATTTGGAATAATAATTGCGTGTGCACTTCCGTTTGTTGCAGTATGTGTTGTATATTTCATAGCCAAAGCCAATCCTAAGTTCACAGTGTTACAGAAGAAGCTTGATAAGGTTAACAATGTAATGCAGGAAAATGTGTCTGGTGCAAGAGTTGTAAAGGCATATGTCAAGGAAGATTACGAGACAGAAAGATTTGAGAAAGCTAATAATGAGCTTGTTTCAACACAGCTTGATGTGCTTTTACTGCTTTCTTATATGACACCTATTATGAATATTATATTAAATCTTTCAGTTGTTGCGGTTATAAAGGTTGGTGGAATACAGGTAAGTGCAGGAAGTGCAACGCCTGGTAATGTAATGGCGGCGATTACATATTGTTCACAGGTGCTTAATGCGGTTATGCGTATGACGATGATATTTCAGACAGCTTCAAGGGGAATTGCCTCAAAGAAGCGTGTTATGGAGATAATTAACTGTGATCCGGCAATAAAGAGCGGTACATATAATAAAGAAACTGCCGTTAAGGGAAAAGTTGAATTTAAGAATGTGTCATTTGCATATCCAGGTATGGATAATGAAAATGTTATTGAGAACTTTAACCTTGTTATTAATCCGGGTGAAACTATCGGAATACTGGGTGCAACAGGCTGCGGCAAGTCAAGTCTTGTAAATCTCATACCACGTTTTTATGATGTGACTAAGGGGGAAGTACTTATAGATGATGTCAATGTTAAAGATTATGATTTGCAGGTTTTAAGGGATAAAGTGTCAATAGCATTACAGAAGCCGGAGATATTCAGCACTACAATAGCAGAAAATATTGCGTGGGGTGATGACAGTGCAGACATTGAAAAGATAAGACAAGCCGCTGACATAGCACAGGCAACAGAATTTATTGACAACAGGACAGATGGTATGGATACACAGGTAAGTCAGGGTGGACACAGTCTTTCAGGAGGCCAGAAGCAGAGAGTTGCCATAAGCCGTGCAGTGCTTAAGAATTCAGAGATACTTATATTTGATGATGC
>ENA-OPCO01001050-OPCO01001050.1-human-gut-metagenome-genome-assembly--contig:-NODE-1050-length-18782-cov-3.305762_pt1 | contig 18782 bp, 13 predicted proteins | sample MGYA00241562_ERZ501475 | MGnify/ENA primary metagenome ERZ501475 (study PRJEB25962, sample SAMEA2042627) | human gut metagenome | biome: human gut; feature: human-associated habitat; material: faeces... | reverse complement strand
AAAATTTCTCTCGAAAATTTTGTTTTGGGGCTTGACTTTTAATAGTTAGTCTTTCCGAGGATATCATTCCAATCAGCCAGAACATCAGCCTGTGCAACAGTGTTGAAGATGCCGATGTCCGTCTGCGCCAGATCTAGCTGTTCATTTCCCTGGGTGCGAATCAGCAACTGCTGAGCAGTATCAGCCCAAGTCCAGCCGACCCAGCTTACGGTATTGCCGGTTTGATCCTCGTACGTTTTCATCATGCGCTGGAAAATATCTTTGCTTGCTTCTTCCTCACCGGACCACCCTGCCCACACAATGTTAACAGGGGCAGAATCCGCGGTAGAAGTTGCTGCGGTGTCTTGTGTAGCAGAGGATGCTGCCGTACTGCTGGATGCAGAAGATCCACCACAAGCCACTAAAGACAAAGCCATAGCGCCAGCCATCATCGCCGAAAACATTTTTTTCGCTTTCATAGTGTTTCCTTCTTTCTTAATATTGCTTTTGTTTCTTTATTGTAAAGGTGGTGCACACACCTTTATGTACTATCAAATACGTTCTTGCCTTACACAATGTGAATTGAGTATATTGCTGGCGAACCGCCCCATGTTTTTATAAATCTGATACGCAGTTTTTGTGTTGTGATTTTTTCATCGGCCATAATATCGACCAATCGTTGATAATTTTCGCTTATGTGTGCAATCACTTTCCAATTACTGTCAGCTTTCTCAGCCTCGATTATAAACTCTTTAATAAGATGAGGCGGCATCGATGTCCGAGGATAATACAAGTGGCTTGCCTGCCAATGACTTGCCCTGCTGCTTGGCAATTCCATAGAAAGATCCGGATCAAGAAAAAATTTTATATGATTGATCTCTATAGCTTTTTCCCAAGTAAACAGAAGCCAGGGATTTTCATCATCCGGATCAGCGCACCATTGGTTGGGCTGTCCCCAAGGTCTATTCCAACCATTTGACAGGTTAGAAGTATCATAAATGCGCTCACTAGAATTTTTATAGCAAATTATAGGTTCGTTTATTTCAGGACTTCCCTGCTCCCCGCAAATAATCCCTGTATGATCTACATTAGCAAGGAAAATTTTCACGCCCTGAGCCGGCTGAATTTGTAGCATAACGAACTTGCCAACAGACTGTTTGGGGACATCAACACTAATTGTTTGTTCTCCTGCTTCCAGCTGCCAGACTATTGGGGTTCCCATCGTGTCTTCGTCATAATGGTTTGGAAGCATAGCCAATGACATTGTTCCATACAATTGCTGTGTGCTTTCGGAAAAGACCTTGACTTCCACTTTGCCACAGACACCAGGGAATACTACATAGCCACCATGATCAAGCGGCATCAATTTTCCATTTTGTTTATTTTTGTTCGTACTCAAGCAACTGCTCGCTGTGATATTAGCATTTCTCGCTGAATCACCGGGCACATAAAAAGGTACATCAGGAATAAACATGTCATCCTGCTGAAGCTGATGAATTACATCTGTAACTTCCGTTTGCATTAAGTCACAAGGTACCTTATTTTGTCTAGCACATGTAGCTGCTAAAGTTCCAGCCGCCTGCCCCGCTAGTGCGCAAGTGTTCATAACTCGACTAGAGAAAAATGCTCCGCGTTCAATTCCTATATTGCGGCCTGCAAAAAGGAGATTGGGAACAGTTCGTTGATATAGACAGCGGAGCGGAATTTGATAAACTTGCACGGGCCGTTGCTTGCAGTTATCTTCTTCTGTATCTGCAAACCCTCCACTGGGATGCGAGTCGATATACCATCCACCATAAAATGCTCCATCAGGAAAACGTTTATTCTGAATGATATCCTGCTCTGTCAAAACATATTCGGTTTTCATCCGGCGGCTTTCGCGTTTTCCCGGGATGCTTCCGATCCACTCAAGAGTATAATTATCCGCATTATAATGGCCGCTGTTTTTGATGTAATTCCAGACACCCAAAGCCATTCTTCTGAGTTCCAAAGCAATATCTTGGGAATCTCCTATTGTGTCTTGAAGTCCGCCATACTCGAACCACCAGCAATCGCTTCCGCCCATATTTTCACTAATTACACGACCTCCGTGGCCAAGAATGGACTCGATTTGCTGGAGATTGTATGCGTAGTGAGGTGCCACATATTTTATCGGATGATCCTCTTTACATGTATTGAATAGGATTGAATTTCCCATGGTTGAATTGCTTACCGAATCATCGACCTGTGAAACTCCCGCCAGCTGTCCAATGACAGCATCTCCAGTTGCATCGATAAAATATTTCGCCGTTATTTCGAAGCGTTTTTCGCTTCCTTGCTGGGTTCCTGCCACTTTTTCAATGCATTGACCAGCAAGTTTGACTTCATCAATTTCCGTATTCAACTCAAGCTGCAAATTTGGTTGCTGAAGCACTGCATCCAGAAGAACATCATCCCAAAATACTGGATTGGCATCGAAGTTGCGATACAAGTTTTCTAACTTTAATCTACCCCAGATGCCCATTTCTTCTGCCATCAGGTTACCACTGCCCACAGCGCCTCTGGTCCAAACACGAATTTCGCTGCTGGAGTTTCCTCCCAAAACCGGACGATCTGTAACAAGGACTACTTTGCACCCATTCTGTGCTACTGCCAGAGCAGCACACACACCAGCAGGTCCACCGCCAATTACTGCGACATCAACATTGCAGCAAACTATATGCTTAGCATTCTTCACAAATCTGCACCGTCCCGTTCGGATATTTACGGAGTATAGACAATTTTCTTGTGCATCACTATTATATAGGCAGCATTATCACCTGCTTATTTTCAATAACGCAACCGTTTTTGTTTGATTTGCCTATATAATACCAACAAGAACAGCACATTTCCATAATTTATCTGCACACTATCTGGATATATCCGCACAACTAATTGACATTTTGTAAAGACAGCTATATTATAGGTTTACTGCGATTTATATTTTTGCCTACGGATCCGCCAGTCGGTAACCATACCATCAACAATTGATGTGCCACGGTTTTCAAAATCATCCCAGGAGGTGAAATTCTACATGGGAGAGGCGTTTTCAAAAGTTGCTTCGTACTTAAATTACTTGAGAGATGAGTACAATGTCCAAATCTGCATCAAAGATTTTTGCGGGTTTATCCCAATTAATAAAGAACTCGATCGCGCCTTGCAGCCTTTTCTTGCCCATACGAATCCATTTTGTATGTACATGAAAACAGATCAGTTTCATTATCGCGTTTGCCTTAGCATGATTCGTCCTATGCGATTAAAATGTGATAAGACCCAGCAAGTCTATTTTGGAATGTGCCACGCGGGATTAGGCGAATATATTATTCCTATTTTTTCGGACGAGATATTACTTGGAGCACTAAACGTTGGCTTTTTCCAGAACGATGAAAATAGAACCGTCAAACGAATTGCCAGAACCTGTGCCACAAAGCCGCCATTATCTGTTGAAAGAGCAATTTGTTTGTACCATGATAATATAGCGTCTCCTACTATTGATATTCGTCTTCTCCTGCCGGGTTTGGAAATGCTGGCTGAGTACTTGGGACAAACTTATAAACTGTTCCAACAGACTCACAACGCTCCCCTATCTGGACGATATCATAATTCAAGTGAAGATACGATTTTATCCCATGCCTTGGAATACATACGCAGCAATATAACAAATTCCATTACAATTACAGAACTAGCCGATTTCTGTCATTGTAGTGAATCGTATATAAGTCGCATTTTCAAAAAAAGAACAGGTGTTAACATTAACCTCTACATAAATAAGATGCGCATTGAAGCCGCCAAAAATCATCTGCTTCTTTCGCATGAGAGTATGGCAGATATTGCGGCCACTGTTGGATTCAATGATCCAAATTACTTTTCTCGCATTTTTTCACAGATCATCGGGATATCTCCTACAGAATTTAGACGTAGGTTTCACCAAGATATATAAAACCGCGCTTTCTCTTAGGCCGCTACCGAATGAACTTTCTCAAAATTAGTAGATATGCGCAAAAATGTAGTGTAAATTTCAACAGGACTGACAAACCTAAAGCGGGGTCAGTCGTAGTTATAGCTGGATGTATTTATAGTTGTATAAGCAGGCATATATGGTGCATAAGCAGAGCTGAAAGGAGACATGAAGGATCCATAAAGTGAAACATGTATTTCCCACTTGATAAAATAAACATCCACCGAGCGAGGACGGATGCCTGGGTGCTTTTTTCATGGGTAGATTACAATGGCTCTTGTAGAATTTATTCCAAACCAAACCGCTAATTCTTGTGCAATTCCGTGAATAGCTTTTAGGGCAGTTTGCTGGTATGATTTGTACCGAACCCGAAAATCACTACTTGAAAATAAAGGGGAGATGTTTATAAGAAAAGTACGGGAATTTTACAAAGCGACAACAAAAAATCACTACCCAATGTAGAATTGAGTAGTGATACTTGGCGCAGACGGTGGGATTCTCCCGCGCCCTTGCAACAGTCCGCAGGACTGTTGCAGCCCGGCGGGACGCAAAGCGCCGGGCACGGGCTGTTCGAATCCCACCTTGCAGCCCCTTGCATAGTTTGCTGCAAAAATAAAAAGCAGCACCCCGCAAGGTGCTGCTTTTGGCGCAGACGGTGGGATTCGAACCCACGTGACATTACTGTCAAATTGATTTCGAGTTTTATCGCCTACACCGCCACTGACGGAATTTGCCAGTAAAAAGCGGAAGTTGTCGGAAGATGATTCAGCGGCAAAACGAAGAAAAAGGTCAAAAAAGAAGTCCTTTTTAACGTCAAAGCGTCGCAATTTGAACCCATTTCAAAAAGCTGATTTTCCGGGAAAAATGAGAGAAAAATAGGCGTTTTTGGCACGTTGGAGAGATGTTGGAGAGAAAAGCCGGAGAGAACAAAATAGGCTGATTTTCCTTATTACAACAGGCATTTACAGAATTACGTTGACTAAATTTTATGCAAAAATCCCCTTATCGGAAAAATCAAACCGCCCCCTACCTGCTGTTGATGAGTTCAAATAGCGGACGGTGATTATAGTGGATTACAGTTATGATTTTGCAAAAATCAAGGAAACTTACCCCGAAAAAATCGGGCTGGAACAGATGCGTGTCATCTGCCATATCAGTAAAAAGACAGCCCGATACTTGCTGAAAAGCGGGCTTGTGCCCTGCATAGATACCGGCAAGAAAACGCGGCAGTACATTATCAACACAAAGGATGTTATTGCCTACCTAAAAAAGCGCCAATCCAGCCCGCAAAGATATACGCCCCCAACTGGTTACTACTCGGCAAGTTGGAACAATGGCAGTCCAAGGAAAACCCTTACGCTGCGGGAATGGGCTAATCTTGACACGGCAAAAGACAAAGACAAATTTGCAGCTTTTCTGAAATGCAAGATGCGGCCATACAGCGATGTACTAAGCGCTACGGAAGTCAGCAAGTTTACCGGCTACCATCATAATACCATTACAACGTGGTGCAGCAATGGATATTTTCGGTACTTCAAAATAGGTAGCAGCTACATGATACCAAAAGTTTGCATCCTAAATTTCTTGGTCAGTCCTCATGTGCTGGATAGTTATAGACCGGCACAAAAGATGGCTGCTCTTGCCAAAGAGTTTAGCCAGCAGGGAAAGCCAACTGAAAAAAGCAGTGCATAGGTACACGCCAGTGAATATATGGAAACAGCGTCCTCCGAATGTAACCGGGAGGACGCTGTTTTTGCCTCTATTTCAACTGCTGACAATTTGTCACCAGTTGGCGCACAACTATCATCGGCAGTAACCAGCAACACATAGCTTCTGCTTTTTCCAACTGCCTACAATTTGTAGTCAGTTCACAAACCGTATGCTTTGGAACCATTTCGGACTATGCCCTATTCAATCGAAACATTTGGATTCTGCCCTCAACCGCGGCAGCAATTTTCGCGGCTCGCCCATCATCAAACTGGGCAGCATCCTCCAAGATATCCTTTGCCTTGCCAGAAAATCCATCAAGGCGCTCCAGCGGCAAATCCACATAAGGAGCGATCAATTTTAGCTGAGATTGCTGCGACGTTTCAAACGGCTTTGCCGGAACCATTGCATCTGCGCTGATGGCGCGGGTGAGTGTCATCTGCCAAAGGCTTGTGCCGCTGTCATAGATAGGGGCAAGTCCTTTCCACTCCAGTGTTTCGGAATCACGGAGAAAACCGAAATTACCCAAGTGTCGGTCTGTGTTGGCTAAGATATAATCGGCGGCCAGCATATTGCAGACATTTTTTTGTGCATCGGAGATTCCAACTGCATTACAGCAATCGTTAAAGTGCTGCCAGTTGGAAATGCCCTGTTGCTGCGGCAGCAGTCGCATAAATTGGGCAGCGGTGACAAGTTCTGTACGTTCGTCAGTGAAGCACTCGCAAGCGGACATGACCTGCCCGCCCTGATCTACGAGCCAATAAGAAACGTGCGGCATACCGAGGGTATCATACAACGCAGAGGCCACAATTTCATTGTAAGGCTCTTGCTGGTAAATGCCCGAACCAGCCTTTAACAGAATCCGTTTTCTGTCCGCAATGCGCCAGCGCTTTTGTAAAAAGCCGTCCGAGGTATTGCAGGGAGAACACAAATCCGGCTGTGCAGAGAGAACGCCCTCACCAAACAAGGCGCGGCCCACATCGTCAGAAAAGTCATTCTCGTAAAAGTTTACATCATGCCAGCGTTGCGGAGCATCGCAGGGAGTGACCCAATATTGATCGGAAAGGCTCAGGCCGCTGCACTTGACGAGCAGAAGTTCCGCATAGGGAACGTGCAGCGCTTCCAGCGCGTGTTCCAGCCCGGAGCGGCTTGCAGGAATACCACGCCCGGCCCACCATTTACGCAGGGAGAGAACATCGAAACTGCCGTTGATATGTTTTGCGCCGAGGGGGATTCTTTGCGCAGAAAGAACCTCAGCCACATCAATTATATCGCCGGTTTTTTCGGCTATTTCAATAACAGCCACTTGATGGTCACGCTGCATCAAGAAAAAACGCATGGATGCTCACCTGCCTTACCTTATCATAATAGATTATACCTTATAAGGGTCACCTTTGCAACGTGCGAAATATAGCATACAACGTAAAATCAATATAAATGCACCAAGGGGATACTATACACTTTTATAGGAACGGGGGTTGCTTCGTTCCTCTCCCCCACACCCCCTCTCCAGCCGGCTGAAGAAACAGCCAGCTGAAAAGAGAATATTGTTTCTTACAAGCATCTTACCTGTCCGCAGGCAAGGTGCTTTTTATTTCAAAAATCGGAGGTCATCATGGGCAAATATCAGAAAAATATCGAGGCTGCACGGCGCATCAGTGTAATGCAGTATCTCGAAACCTACCATCCCGGCGAGCTTGTTCGCAAAACAGACAAGGAATATCGCACAAAAACGCACAGCAGCCTTGTTATTACCCCTGCAAATGGGAAGTTTCACTGGTACGCTCAAAGTGTGGGCGGCAACAATGCTATCGACTATCTGACGAAGGTTGAGGGTATGAATTTTGTGTCGGCAATACGGCTGTTGAGTGCGATGACTCCAATGCCCGTTTCTATTCAGGCGGCTAAAGCAACACCTACCCGGCAGCATACGGTCCGTCCGTTTGAACTGCCAGCCGCAGATCGAAACACCGAAGCGGCCACCGCTTATCTGATGCACCGTGGCATCAGCCCGAAAGTCCTGCGTTATTGCGTGAACAGCGGTATCCTGTACCAAACCACACGCGGCAGCTATCGCAACTGCGTGTTTGTGGGCAAGGACGCAGAAGGTGTACCGCGCTCTGCTTTTCAGCGTTGCTGTCAAGGCGGGTTTCGCGGCGATGTCGCGGGCAGTCAAAAGCAGTATGGTTTTCTGATTCCTGCCGAGACTGAAACCTGTGATACTGTGGAAATCTACGAAGCCCCTATTGATGCTATGTCCGGCGCAACACTGCGGCAGTACAAGCACGATGCACCGTGGCGCAGCGTCCACTACTTGGCGTTGGGTGGGCTGAACCACCAGCCGATTGACTACTTTTTGCAGCAACATCCCGAAGTTAGGTATGTGTCGCTTTGCTTTGACCGCGATGACCCCGGCAGGAACTTCACGAAAATCGTTGCAAAAAGACTGGCAGAGCGCGGATATATTGTACAGGACACACCTCCGGCCATCGGAAAGGACTATAACGACTATTTGCTGGCGGCTCGTCGGCTTATTAGCATGGAACGGTAAAGGAGCAGAATATGAAAACTATTGCAGTTGCAAACCAAAAGGGCGGCGTAGGAAAAACGACCACCACTGTAAATCTTGGCACAGCGCTGGCGGCAATGGGCTACAAGGTGCTGTTGGTGGATGCCGACCCGCAGGGCGATTTGAGCAGTTATCTCGGCTATGATGGCTGCGAAAACGGTGCAACAATCAGCGACCTTATTGAATCTGTTATCAAGTGCGAGAATCCGCCCGAAGTGGTGCTGCACCACGAAGAAAAAGTGGATTTCATTCCCTCCGACATCGGTTTGTCCGACATGGAAGTGAGTCTTGTAACCGTCATGGCACACGAAAGAGTCATGGAACAGGCACTGGAGCCGTTCAAGGACAAATACGACTACTGCCTGATCGACTGTATGCCCTCGCTGGGCATCATCACCGTGGCATCACTTGTGGCGGCAGATAGGGTGCTTATCCCGGTGCAAGCACAGCATTTTGCGCTGAAAGGACTGGTATCCCTGTTCAAATCTGTCAACCAAGTGAAACTCCGTATCAACCCGCGGTTGGACATTGACGGCATTGTGCTGACGATGGTAGATAAGCGCACCAATCTGTCCAAAGATGTGTGTGCCGCCTTGCGCAGCGCCTATGGCCACGCACTGAAAATCTACCGCGCGGAAATCCCTGTCAGTACGCGCACGGCAGAGAGCGCCGCCAGCACACATAGCGTGCTGATCTACGACGCCAATGGCCCGGCCAGTTTAGCGTACAAAGCGCTTGCTAAGGAGGTGACGGAACATGAGAGAGTACGGCAGCAACATCAATCTCCCCTCACTCGATAATCTCTTTTCGAGTGAGCAGGAGCGGCAGGAAGCAAAATTAGAGAAAATTCAAATCTTGCCGCTGACGGAACTACATCCCTTTCGGAATCACCCTTTTCAAGTTCGTGACGATGACGAGATGGACAAAATGGTGGACAGTGTCAAGGAATACGGTGTCATGACCCCGGCCATTGTCCGCCCCCGGAAAGATGGTGGGTATGAAATTGTAGCGGGCCACCGCCGCTGTCATGCCAGCCAGCGGGCTGGCGTGGAAACCATGCCCTGCATCGTGCGGGATATGGACGATGATACAGCTATTATTTTGATGGTGGATTCTAACTGCCAGCGGGAGCATATTCTGCCGAGTGAAAAGGCAAAAGCATATCAGATGAAGTTGGAGGCTATCAAAAGGCAAGGTCAACGCCGAGATTTAACTTCTGGACAAGTTGTCCAGAAGTTATCCGTACAAGAAGTTGCAGATGGAAGTGGTGAGGGGTATAAAACAGTGCAGCGTTTTATCCGTCTTAACAAACTCACACCCCCTCTTATGCAGATGGTTGACGATGGTAAGCTGAAAACCACCCCCGCCGTAGAACTTAGTTACCTTACCCCCGAAGAACAGGAAGATTTTCTCTCCTACATGGAATCAGAGGGCTGCACCCCGTCACTGTCACAGGCGCAGAAACTCAAAGAGGCGAGCAAGGAGAGTGTACTTACACCCGAAAAAATCCAGCATATCATGTCGGCCAAGCCGCCCAGCGTAAAGCCGCGCGCACCGCAGCTTATGATTCCTGTTTCGGAAATCGAGCGATTTTTCCCCAAGGGATTCAGCAGTGAGCAGATGCAAAAAGTCATTGTACATCTGTTGGAAAACTACGCCCGTGCCCATCAGCACGGCAGCCGGTGAGGTGATGCAGATGACAAGATTATTGGTTGTCGAACCCGGCTACTGCCCTTATCAAGCTGCTTTCACCAGCGCGGCGGCTGCGGTTTCCGAAGTCATTGATGGCGAGAGCCAAATTCTAAAGCCGTTTGGAACGCCCCGCATCGGGCTTATATGCAGCAAAACCCAAAGCCGATTGAAATATAACAGGCAAATCAACGACGAGGGGATGACCGTGCGCGGACGGTTTCTCATTTGTGGATTGAACGGCGATAAGGTCGTGGGTTTATCCAAAGACCAAGCAGACCGATACAGCCGCCTCCTGTTTCTGCCACAGGTGGAAACAATGCAGGGCGGTGAGTTGCCCGCAGCCAAGATCCGCCCTCAGGATGAGCGCTATGGGAACAAACTATCTTTTTGGGAAAGGCTGGAACGATAATGGGATACCAAGAAAGCTGGGTCTATATTGAGCCACAGTGGAATTTCAAAAATTTGATTCGTGCCTATGAACAGGCCGAAGCCGCAGGTTACTACAAGCTATTCGGCGCAGAACCCCTCTCCGTGATAATTCTGAAACGTTCTTTTGGGAAAATACCGGCGGGAAAAAAGCTGTTATGGGTGTGCGGAGACCGTTGTTTCCACAATGTTTCGGGAATATTTGGACGAAACCTTAATATTTTGGGCAAACTTCAAGTTATCCCCATTGAGGCCGTGCTGGACATGAATGATTCGCGGTTGGATGGCATCCATTTTGAAAATTCAACCCCCAGCGAAAATCCATACATGAAGCGTTACAGCGTGGTGGACTATGTACACAGAATGAAACAGGCACAATCAAAGTACCATTCCGAACGATAAAATCAAGGAGCAGCCTATGGCAAAATACGAAAACATCCGTGCGCTTGCCAAAAAGCAACTGCAAACTGTCACGGAGAGTAGTGACCGCTGGAAAGAATTTCTGAGGACAGCGGCCATTGCTTATAATTACAGTTTCCCGAACCAACTTCTAATTTATGCACAAAACCCCACCGCCACCGCCGTGGCGGACATGGACTACTGGAATAAAAACGCAGGCCGTAGGGTAAAGCGTGGTGCGCACGGCACAGCGGTATTTGACACCCGCGCCAATTCTCCCCGGCTGCGGTATCTGTTTGATATTTCCGACACTATTCCTATCCATGAAATTTCCGAAGCATTACCGTGGGCGGTAACAGACCAAAACTGGAAGCCTGTTTGGGATAAAATCATTGTCGATAATCATGCCGACAGCATCCAAAGTGCGTTGCTCATGATCTCAACTTCCTATGTTGCCCAGCGCAGCGCCATGTTCACGACTGCACTGGAAAAGGCAGTGGACGGCAGCAGCTTACAGTGGGCAAAGCCAAATGAACAGCGTCGGCTATTTTTGCAAATCGTCACCCAAAGCTGCCTGTATATGGCCGCGCTGCGGTGCGGTGTAGATACCGCGCGGCTGGACTTGTCTGCCCTCGAATCCGTGGGGCAGTTTGATACCAACCGCATTGCCCTGTGTTTGGGCAGTGCTTGCCAACAGGCGGCGCGGCCTTTTATGCAGCAGATTGGCAGCATCACACGCGAAATTGACAGTGTTGCACGGGCTGAAAAAGTCCGCTATTATGGTGGTAAGCAAGAGAAAACCAACGACACCAAGGAGGTTAATAATGGAGTACGCGATGGTGAACGGCTATCAAATCCCGAAACTGACGCTGGACGAGCCGCCGATGCCGGAAATCGGCAAGTACGGCAGCCTGCGCCGGAAATTCTTGCAGGAGAACGCCCCGATGGTGTTCGACGAGATGTTGCTGGAGGGAACGCTGTACCCGCATCTGCTGGAGATGGACAACGCAGTACACCGGCAGATCGAGCAGACCATGCAAACGCTGATGCAGCAGAGCGCCGCCCCGAACCGGCAGACCGACCCGATGGGCTGGGCACAGTGGATGAACGCTATGCAGAGCCAAGCCGAGGAACTGGCGATGCAGCAGATTTACAGCCTGTAATACAAGAACCCCAAGCGGAGAGCGTGTTGTCGCTCTCCGCTTTTTCTATGCCTGTTTCCGACCTGCCCCCGTTGGATGAAGAACTGGTTATGGGCTTGTTGGCACAAGAATCTAGTAGTCGCGCCGATAATGCGGCCATACTGGAATATTTTACGCAACACACCGACCTTGCCGAGCGCAGCGCCTATTGTAAGCATTGCTACAAGCAAATTTATACAAATTTGTTCGTGGACGACCATTTCGTAGGTTTTATCCGGCATGATATGTACCTTGAACTTTGGGAGGGCAATTACCTCACCAAAACAGCACAGGTCAATTTGACATGGGATGCTGTATCCACAAAAATTGCCGAACTTATCGAGCAAGGCAAATTCATTGTTCCAATTAAAGCTGCACCCGCGCTGCCGCAGATGGAGCAGCTTACCCTCACTCCCGAAGATTCTGAAAAAGTAGGGTTGCCGAGCCAAGAGCAACAGACGCAGAATATCGAACTTGCGGCGGAAGTCAAAAAGTGGAGCAAGCCCATTATTGACGCTTCCGGCAAGTATATTACCGAGCAGGACATTACCGATGCCCTGTGCAATGGCAGTGGTTTTGAAGATGGCAAATTCCGCATTCAGCAGTATTTCTCCGCACGGGTGCTGCCCCTTGAAGAAGATCAAGCCCGCTGGCTGAAAAAAGAATACGGTATCGGCGGCGGCACATGGTATTTCCGTGACGGTGGGCGCGGCTCAATCGACCATATGGGAAAAAATCTTGAAATTATCCGCCATACGGCAGATGGCTCGTACCGCCGCGTTTTGAAATGGAAAGAAGCCGCCCAGCGCTTACGGCTTTTAGTTTACAACGGCCAGTATCTGGCCGAGGATGAAAAGGTTCTCTACAAAAGGTGGACAGAAAAACAACAGGCTGTCCGCGCAGCCAACGATGCAGCCCTCGACCACGCAAAACACGCCATCACGGATTTTTGCGAAAATGAGGGATTAAACGAACCGAATTTCTCCGACTTGACCCATGTTGACTTTGCGTACTCCACTACTGGGGATGGCGAACACGAAATCCAAGTCTATGCGAATTTTCTGCGAAACGAGATTCGCTATACGGTGGATGGCGACATTGTCCATATCGACTACTTCCAAGATAACCACGAGCTTGCTGCGCAGGGCATTGAAAACAGCGAGTTTTCTGACTTCATCAATACCGCCGAAGAGGAATTTGAAAAACACCCTCCGACCACAAGGAAAATTGAAAAATCGCCCGTGACTATTGGCAGCACAGTTTATCTTGAAGATGACAGGCCATTTACCGTTGAGGAAATCGGCAGAGAAAACATCCACCTGCGCGATGGAAGTTTCCCGCTGATAGGGCGTGCCATTAGCCATGAAGAATTTGCGCGGCTACTTGCGGCCAACCCCAAAAATGCAGCGCGGTCTGCCCCGGAAAAGCCAAGTCAACAAGCGCAGCCGGAGGAAGCTGTTGAACCCATCGATGGCGAGATCATCGAAGAACCCAGCCCCTTTGTCGCGCAGGTTATGGCAGATGTGGAACGCCTTTCGGCAGAAGATGAACCTTACCACCGCGAACCTATTACCTATGAAGCCCCCTATCTGGATAATCTGCCGACAGCGCCGCGCGAAAAGTTTAACGCCAACATTGCCGCCATCCAAAAGCTGAAAGAAATTGAACAGCGCGTAGCCAATGGCGGCGTACCCGCCAACGAGGAAGAACAACAAATTTTGGCGCAGTATACCGGCTGGGGCGGTCTGCCCGATGCGTTTGACCCGAACAAAAGCGCGTGGGCAGATGAGTACAGCCGACTGAAAGCAATATTGTCCGAATCCGAATACGAAGCTGCCCGCAGCAGCACACTGACGGCCTTTTACACGCCCGCCACCGTTATCCACCCCATCTACCGAGCGCTGGAGCGTTTCGGTGTAAAGGGCGGCAAAATCCTAGAACCCAGCATGGGCACAGGCGCATTTCTCGCACACGGACATTTTGGCAGCAGTGATGCCAAATTCTACGGCGTAGAATTGGACAGCATCACAGGCCGCATCTCCAAGCAGCTATATCAAAAGGCAAATATCCAAGTGACCGGCTATGAAAATGCGCTTCTCCCAGACAACTATTTTGACTGCGTTATTGGCAATGTCCCTTTCGGCAATTTCCAAGTCAATGACCCGCAGTATAACCGGCTGCATTTTCCCATTCACGACTATTTCTTTGCCAAGAGCATCGACAAGCTGCGCACCGGCGGCATCATAGCATTCATCACCTCCAGCGGCACATTGGACAAAAAGGATGACCGCGCCCGCAAGTACATTGCCGAGCGCTGCGACCTCATCGGTGCGGTGCGCTTGCCCAACAATGCGTTCAAGGGCAGCGGCACTAAAATTATGACGGATGTAATTTTCCTGCAAAAGCGTGACACACTGCGCCAGCAGGACGAGCCGTGGCTGCACCTTGCAGAAGATGCCAACGGCATTACCATGAACCGCTACTTTGTGGAGCACCCTGAAATGATTTGCGGCAGGATGGAGATAGTCTCCGGGCCGTATGGCCCGACTCCCACCTGCCAGCCGATAGACCCCGATGCGGTGGATCGTTTCGGAAAGCCGTTGCTGGAAACGCAAATCGACACCGCTATGCAGCACTTAACCGCCACGCTGACAAAAGCCGAAATCTCTGTGCAGGAAGAAAGCGGCGAGGACACCAAGTACATTGATGCCGATCCCTTTGTGCGTAATTTCAGCTACACGGTAAAGGACGATAAAATCTATTACCGCGAAGGCGCAGTCATGCGGGAATGTAATCCCAACGCAGCATCCGCCGAGCGCATCCGCAAACTGGTGGAACTGCGCGATACCACCCGCGCTCTGATCGATGCGCAGTTGCAGGACTTGCCGGACGAAGAAATCCACCGTCTGCAAGCCCAGCTTAACCGCCAGTATGATGCCTTCCGCGCCAAGCACGGCCTAATCAACAGCCGCAGCGCGGAGTTGTCTTTCCGGGATGACAGCAGCTACTATTTGCTGTGTTCACTGGAAAATGTCGATGAAAAAGGCAATTTTATCAGCAAGTCGGATATGTTCACCAAAAGGACTATCCGCTCTGCGCAGATACCCGACCACGCCGACACGGCATCGGATGCACTGGCACTAAGCATCGGGGAACGTGCCAAGGTCGATATGCCCTACATGATGCACCTTACTGGAAAAGACGAAGCAACGCTTGCCAAGGAATTGGCGGGCGTTATTTTTGTAGAGCCTTTCCGCAAGCAGGAGGACGGCAGCCCTGTTTACCTTATGGCAGACGAGTATTTATCCGGCAATGTACGCGAAAAGCTGCGTATTGCTCATGTTGCCGCCGACCAAGACCCGGCGTTTCGCATCAATGTAGAAGCGTTGGAACAGGTGCAGCCCAAGGACTTGACGGCGGGCGAGATAACGGTTCGGTTGGGTGTTACATGGATCGGGCCGGAAATCATCAAGCAGTTTGCCGATGAACTTTTTCAGTCAACCTACCGCGAACAGAAAATAGCTGTCCGTTACAATGAATACCTGAATAACTGGTATATTTCCAACAAGAGCCAGGGCAACGATAATATCCGCGTCACGAACACTTACGGCACAAAACGTATCAACGGCTATCATTATCCTGCCGGACGGCGTGACGGTGCTGGACTTCTACGGCGCGCCCGCCGCTGATGCCGACACCTTGCTGCACAGCAGCTACTATGAAACATCTGCCGCTGTCATGGGTTTGTATGTACAGGCCGCAGACGATTTTTCCGCACAGCTTGTCTACACCGACCCGAACGGCGATATGCAGACCAAAACACTGAATGTCACGATTGACCGTGAACACACGGTGGCATCTCCGTTTGCTGATGCCGGTATTGCTGCCTACGGCGAACGCCCTATCCCCGACGTAACAAACGGCAAAATCACCAAGGTCGCCAAAGTCAACGGCACTTGGCTGATTTGGTTCAATGGTGACGAGGCGTACTGCTGCACACCAGGCGCAGACGGCCAGCCCAAGAACTGCCCAACGTACACTTACGTCGATACTTCTATGGTTGGCGCAGACCAGTATGTACCCGGTGACCACTACGGCAACCAGTTCAGAATTTGGGGCGGTTTGACCCAGCTTTCTCTCGGTATGCAGGAGCTCCCTCCGGTTGCACTCTCCGCAGAAGCGCCGAGTTTGCTGGATTTCTGCCGCACGATCTATACAGATGCGCAGATGCAGATTATCGAGAATTACCCCGACAGCACCGCCGCCAAAATTCTTATGGGGTCCGCGCAGGCGCTGTTGGAGGGAACAGACGCCTACGCATCCGCCCGTGGTTACTACACCTATATCTATCAGCCGGGCCGCGCGGGCTGGCAGACTGTAGCCGTGATTGGCCCCGAAATTTCCGATGACGAACCGAACCCCAAACCCATCGTGCAGGAAATTTACGCCAACTGGCAAGCCCCGGCGCAGACCGCAAGCGGCAGCTTTGATTTTAACTACGGCATCATCACCGACAAGGTGCAGCTTAAAACCAATGAAAAGGTGGACGGCGCGACCATCGAAATCGAGCCTATCACCAAAAGCGGTACTATTGACGGCGGCACATGGGCTATCAGCCCCGCCGACAAGCAGACTGTAACCACCAGCGGCCATACCGACGATAACAATTATCAGAACAACGGCGGTGCTGCATCCGCAAGTTGGACGCTGCACTACTCCGTAAGCAAAACCACCGACAGCCGCAGCGGACGTGTCGGCCCCTATACCACGCAGGACGAAGCAGATGCAGCCGCCGACAGCGCCCGCGATTCTGCCATTGCCGAATTGCAAGGTGAAGCCCAGCGCATGGTAGATAACGCCATGGCTTCGGCCAAAGCAGAACTGGCCAGCATCAAATTCCGCTATGAGGAAGTCGGCGTACCCTATGGCTTTGAAATGTACTGGGGCAGCAACGGCAGCAAGCAGACAATTTCTGTACCGGCCAACTCTAATAATGCTTATCAGATGAAAAATGATGAATGGTCTTTGCAGGTCAACGTCAAGAAAACCGACAGCGAAACCGGCAATCAGATTGCTGCCGATGCGCAGTATGAAATTTTCCAGTGGGATGTTGTAACCGGCAAATATCAGCCCACAGGTGGCTACAACACTTACAGTATCCAGCGCCAAAATAACGGCACTTATGCCGTTATCAACAGCGCCGCTTACGCAACCACGGATTCCATGCGGCACACCCTTTACTATACCCAGCGCAACATGGGCAAATTTGTTATCGCCGAAACCAAAGCGCCCAACGGCTACTTCGGTGATTGGACGAATATCGACCACCCCGGCACTGCCAATACTCCGCTGGGCAAGCGTGGCTACTATATTGAAATCACCGAGGATAAAGACAACTCCGTGATTTGGCTGGACAATGCCGACTACAATGCAGACATTGCCGTTACCGACATGGGCGGCACAAAACTTGTCACCAGTGCGGGGGTAGAAACCACCGTCACTATCTATGATACTGCCAAAGACCCCCGGCGCACCTACAACACCGACAACAGCGGCAAGGCGGCCAATGAGGACAACTATATCGTCACACCCACAGACGGTGTTATGAAAAATGACCGCACCTTGGGTGAAATCAGTATTTCCAAGGTTGACCTTGATGCCGTGCGATATGTGGGCGGCAAAACTGCACATGATACTGCCCTTGCCAGCGGGCAGGGCCACGGCGATGCCACGCTGGATGGCGCGGTGTATGACCTCTACGCCGCCGAGGATATTACCCACCCGGACGGCGTAACCGGCGTGGTGGACTACTCTAAAATCGTGGATGCAAACGGAAATCCCGTCTGGCATACTATGATCCGCGACAACAGCGGGCAGTGGGTGTCCGATTATCTTCCCATTTTGAAAAAAGACCACCTTGTAGCCAGCGCCAAAATCGAGAATGGCTGGCTGACTTTTGCAAACCTTTACCTCGGCAAATATTATGTGGTAGAGCGCTCCACCGGCGTGGTTATCCCGCTGCGTGACGGCGCTCTTGCTGTTTCCGGCACTTATCCTACCGTGGACAGCCGTACTAAGGCTGCCACCGGGCAGACCGCCGCACTCGCCAAGGACGGCAGCGGGCAGTACACAGATTGGGTGTACAAGAATCAGTTCAGCACTGTCAGCAAAGGCAAGGCGCTGGACGGCAGTTGGACTTACGATGCCTACTATCTGTCTTTTGCAGATGGCTACCTGTGCGATGAGCATATGAATATCGCTTTGAGAACGGAAAAGTTCGAGATAAAATTTGAATTTTTTCAAAAATATTTTTGCAGACTACCACCTGTGCGCGGCATTTTTTGCTATAATACAGTCGTTATTGGTTTGGATGCTCTTGAAGGGGATTGCATTGCATCTATACCGGACAAGTTTCTGCTAAATTGCATGGCGGGTGGCAACACAATAATCGGAGTAAAAAGTAAGGAATATAATCCGGCAGATTTTCGACTACCAACAGAACCCCTAAACGATCTCAAGGATAGAATTTTGTGCTTTCAAAAAGAACATGATTTGGCGTAATTTAAGCATCCGTTTATAATGAGGGGGGAGAAGCCTTGGCTTCTCCCCCCTCTTGCTTTATATTTTGAACTTGCGAATTGCCTGTACAAACTCCATCAGCAAAATCTGCCGCAAGTCCTCATCTGTATGTCCATTCATATAGCTGCACTTCCGCACAAGGGGTTCGAACTGTTCAAACAGTTCTTCAAATGCTTTTTCTTCACCACGCTTTGCACGCACCAACAATTCCTTAAATGCAATCATATTATTTACCCTCCATTTCGTTACGAATCTTCTCACAAGCGTTACGCCG
>ENA-OPCO01001025-OPCO01001025.1-human-gut-metagenome-genome-assembly--contig:-NODE-1025-length-19057-cov-5.376645_pt1 | contig 19057 bp, 13 predicted proteins | sample MGYA00241562_ERZ501475 | MGnify/ENA primary metagenome ERZ501475 (study PRJEB25962, sample SAMEA2042627) | human gut metagenome | biome: human gut; feature: human-associated habitat; material: faeces... | reverse complement strand
GCTTTCATGCTCCTTCCGCGTGCAGCTTTTTGGTGCTTCGCCTAAGCCCTTGTTTTCCGTGAATAGCCAAATAAGACGGCTTCCAGTCCCGTGATTTTGGGATTGGAAGCCGTCTTTGCGCTATCATTCTTTGGGCAGCATCGCCGCACTGCGCACGGGCTTGTCCAGCCGCAGTTCGATATACTGCCGCATCAGGCGGTACGGCGCCATCATCTCTGGCGAATCCACCCATCCGGCGGAACCCGTCGTCAGCATTGTTCGCAGCCAGTTCACCTGCGCCGCTGAAATCGGCACATGAACGGGCTGGCGGCAGTCGCGGCAGACCAGCCCACCTTCGGTCAGGTCGAACCACGTCGATTCGCCATCCGCAATCCGCCGCTGACAGTGGACGCAGTGGTGCAGGCGCGGCACAAATCCTTCGCTTTGCGACAAGTGCAGCAGAAAGCCAGTCAGCAGCGGCCGCCATGGCTGATCGGAGAAGGTCAGGCGCGACAGCGTGTGCAGCAGGAGCATGAAGGTTTCCTGCGCGGGGACGCCGGGCTGGATGACGTTCTCAACAACGCCGAGGAGGTACGTTCCGACGGCCAAGCGGTCGAAATCAGCGCGCAGGGGATAGAACGTCTCCATCAGATTCGCGCTGATGACGGTAAGGTGATTGCCGCGCTCGTACAGCTCAAAATCGCCCAAGGCGAACAGCTCGCTGGCGTTGAGAATAGGGGAGCGCGGTTTGCGGCATCCGCGGGCAAGCGCCTCAATGCGCCCCTTCGTCGGGCTGAAGAGGGTCAGCATTCGGTCGTTGTCCCGGTAATTGGCGTAGCGGAGGACAATCGCGGTGTGTTCGGTCTGTTTCATAGCATCTTACCCAAAAGGCTGCGCACAGTCGCCCATGCGCAGCCTTTGCTTATTTGCTTACTCGTTCGGAATCAGGGTCGCGAAGTAGATGCAGTCACCCACCTCGCGGCGCTTCGGGTTCGAGGGGGAGTTGATTTTCTCATTGTTCAGCACCACGGTGCAGGAGGAACCGCCATCGAGGTTGTAGGCGTTCTGCAAGCCGAACGCGCCCGCCAGCTTTGCCGCGCCCCACAGGTCGAAGCCGATGGACTTCGGGCTTTGGCTTTCCGGGCCTTCTGTGCAAAGGATGACGAACTCCATCGGGGTAATCTGTCCGAAAATCATGCGCTGCGCCAGCGTCTTGGGGCCGTTGTCCATGCGGGAGTCGAACTCGTCGCGGACAACGCCGTCAATCACCAGTCCGGGGCCGAAGCAGAACGTGTGGGCGACCGTGCCGCCGTTTTCCAGATAATCCTGCCATTTTTGATGCGTCGTGCCCTGAATGATGTGCATACCGCCCTCGGTGTCGATAATCATCGTGTCGCGGTATTCGCGGGGCAGTTCACGCAGACGGTGCGTGTTGCGATAGACGATTCCTTCAGAATGGTAGATGAAGTAGTCGCCGTTGATGGCGAGGACGGCGTTATTCTGCTTTGCCATGCGTTCGACGCGCACGGTGTTCTTGGACGGGTAGGGGAACGCCAGCGCAGTGCGAATCTGCGTCGGATCGGTGATTTTGACGTACACCGCCATGACGGTCGTCGTGCCCTCGCCGGGTTCATCAACACGCTCGATGTCCTGCGTCCAGTAGGACGTTTCGACGCGAATATCCAGCGAATCGTCGTGGTAGCCGCCCTGATCGGGCAGATAGCAGTCCGGATTCGGCAGATACGGCGCAGCAAGGAGTTTTCTGCCCGTGCTGTCCAGCCAAGGAAGCGGCTCGTAGGTCGTTTCCTCCGCCAGCGCAGGGCAAAGCATCGCCAGCAGCGCACACACGGCGATGAGTTTCCGCAGATATTTCATTTGTCTATTCCTTTCCGTAGAGGGGGGGGAGGCGCAAGGGGCGCTGCCCCTTGACCCCGCAAGGGAGTTCCTCCCTTGACCCTTCCGCGCGATTGAGTTGGTGACGCTCTCATACTGCTTTCGCGTGTTTATGGGGGAAAACCAAGGGGCGCTGCCCCTTGACCCTGCAAGGGAGAATGAAACGGGACGAAGTCCCCTCCCTTGACCCTTTCGCGCGATTGGGTTGAACGCGGCTGCATACAGTGCCCGCGTGTTTATGAGGGAAACGGGCGAAATTAGAAGCGCATCCGCTCCTCGATGTAGCTCCGCAGATCCTTCAGCGCCACACGCTCCTGCAGCATGGTGTCGCGGTCGCGAACCGTGACCGACTGCGTCGCTTCGGTGTCGAAGTCCACGCAGATCGTGAACGGCGTGCCGATTTCGTCCTGACGGCGATAGCGCTTGCCAATCGAACCCGTTTCGTCGTAATCCACCGGGAAATACTTCGCCAAATCCGCGTGGATTTCGCTCGCCAGCGCGCCCAGCTTGTTCTTTTGCAGCGGCAGAACGGCAGCCTTGTAGGGCGCCAGCGCCGGATGCAGGTGCAGCACCGTGCGCACGTCGCCGCCCTCCAGCTCCTGCTCCTCGTAAGCATTGCACAGGAATGCCAGCACCATGCGGTCAACGCCCAGCGACGGCTCGATGCAGTAGGGGATGTAGCGCTCGTTCGTCACCGGGTCGAGGTATTCCAGCGACTTGCCGGAATGGTTTTGATGCTGCGTCAGGTCGTAATCCGTGCGGTCGGCGATGCCCCAGAGTTCACCCCAGCCGAACGGGAATAGGAACTCGAAGTCCGTCGTCGCCTTGGAGTAGAACGCCAGCTTCTCCGGCTCATGGTCGCGCAGGCGCAGGCTGTCCTCCTTGATGCCCAGCGAAAGCAGCCACTGCTTGCAGAACGAACGCCAGTAGTCGAACCACTGCAAATCCTCGCCGGGCTTGCAGAAGAATTCCAGCTCCATCTGCTCAAATTCGCGGACACGGAAGATGAAGTTGCCGGGGGTAATTTCGTTGCGGAAGGATTTGCCAATCTGCGCGATGCCCGCCGGAAGCTTCTTGCGCATGGAGCGCATGACGTTGGCGAAGTTGACGAAGATGCCCTGCGCGGTTTCGGGACGCAGGTAAATCTCGTTCTCCGGCGTTTCCATCACGCCCGCATGGGTCTTGAACATCAGGTTGAACTGGCGGATGCCGGTGAAATCCTTCTTGCCGCACTTCGGGCAGACGATGTCGTGCTCGGCAATGTACTTCTCCAGCTCAGCGTTCGTCCAGCCGTCGCCGGTTTCCGCGCCACCGGTGAAGTCCTCAATCAGCTTGTCTGCACGGTAGCGCGCCTTGCACGCCTTGCAGTCCATCAGCGGGTCGTTGAAGCCGCCGACGTGGCCCGACGCCACCCACACTTCGCGGTTCATCAGAATAGCGCAGTCAAGCCCCACGTTGTACTTGCTTTCCTGCACAAATTTCTGCCACCACGCCTTTTTCACGTTGTTCTTGAATTCCACACCAAGCGGGCCGTAGTCCCATGTATTTGCCAAACCGCCGTACAGTTCGCTTCCGGCAAAAATCAGACCGCGGTTTTTGCACAGCGCAACCAGTTTGTCCATCGTCAAATCAGCCATCGTGATTTCCTCCTGAAAAAGTGAGAATCTAACAAATGTAATGATAGGCGCAAACGCTCACTTTGTCAAGGCTGGAACGCATTTTTTCCACCGAAAACGCTGATTTTCCGTGCTGAAATCTGCTGATTTTCCCGCAAACGATATTTTTCGCAAATTTCCCGAAAAAAATTTCATTTTCCCTCTTGCATTTTCCGAAGAAGTGTGCTATTATATCAATGTTGTCAGTGCGATTCACTCGCCGGCACACGGATGCTGATATAGCTCAGTTGGTAGAGCGCATCCTTGGTAAGGATGAGGTCACCAGTTCAAATCTGGTTATCAGCTCCATAAGCCTTGCATTTTGCAGGGCTTTTTTCGTGTTTTGGGGCGAATTTTGCATTTATAAGCAGAACGCATTGCAGTCTCGACGTTTTTCCTGACCTCATCCCTATTTTTCTGCACCTGCCGCTTCCTTGACGGTGAATTTGCCTCAAAAGCAAGGTGCGCAGGTCTGCCAATCGCCTGCGCACCGCGAGGTTCACTTATTTTCCTCCACTTCTACCGTCTGTACCGACTCCTTCTCCCGCCACGTCTCTTCCTTCACCAGCGTCGCGAACCAAATGCAATCCCCAACCATGCGGTTCTTGTGGCTCGATGGCGAGTTAATCTTCTGATTATTCAGCGCAATCGTGCTCGATGAGCCGCCGTCGAGGTTGTAGGCGTTGTCCAGCCCAAACTGCACGCACAGGTTTGCCATCTGCACAAGGTCGAAGCCGACGGATTTCGGGGCGGTGCTTTCCGGCCCCTCGTTCGTCAGTATCAGGTATTCCAGCTTGCCAATCTGCCCGATGACCATTCGCTGGGCTTTCTTGGCTTTGCCGTTGTCGATGGTCACGTCATCAAGGCTCGTGAGCGGAACGCCGTCCACCACCAGCGCGGGCCCGAAGCAGAAGGCGTGCAGGACGGTGCCGCCGCCGGCAATGTACTCGTCCCACTTCGCCTGCGTTGTGCGGGTGATGAGGTGGAAGTCGCCATTTTCGTCCACAATCAGCTCGTCGCGGCCCTTGTGCGGACGCATCCGCAGCGTCTGACCGTTGCGGACGACGATGCCTTGCTCATGGTAGAGGCAGTAGTCGCCGTCGATGCCCATGACGGCGTTGAAGCGCTTCGTCATGTCGTTAACGTGGCGCGCCTGCTTCGACGGGTACTTGTTCGCGAAGCCTGTGCGGAATTGGCTCACGTCAGTCAGCTTCACGCGCGCGGACATGACGGTCGTTGTGCCTTCGCCGGGAGCATCGACCTGCTGCAAATCCTGCGTCCAGTAGGTGACGTTAATCTGGATGTCGATGGAATCATCATGGTAGCCGCCGTTATTGGGCAGGTAACAATCCGGGTTCGGCAGGTTGGGGGAAACCTTGATATCCCACGGAATTGGCTCGAAATCGGGTGCGTCCTCCGCCAAAGCGGGAACAATCAGCAGCGCGCAGAGCAAAAGCGAAATCAGGCGTTTCATTCGGAAATGTACCTCCTACGGTGTTCTACTTATCAGACGAATCAAAAGGGGAAAACGTTGTCATGTACGAAAATTTAATTTTTTTGTAACAATTTTGCGGATGCGCACCATTTTGCCCAAAAGTTGAAATTCCCTCTTGCATCAGCGCGCAAAATGGCGTATAATAAGCCTGTCAAATGACCCCGCTTGACGGGAGAAAAGCAGCTTTTGTCCTTCCAGAGAGCCGCCGGACGGTGCGAGGCGGCAGGGCGCGGGTGCTTCTTCCACTCCTGAATGGGGGCAGACGAGGAGTCTGCCGGGTTCGCCCGATACAGCGAGCATGAGTGGTCTGACGTGCGTCAGGCAAACTGGGTGGCAACGCGAGCTTCTCGTCCCGGAATTTTACGGGATGGGAAGCCTTTTTGGTTTCCGCCAAGCAAAAAAGGAGGATTTTTTCCGATGCTGGACATCAATCTGCTCCGTACCAATCCCGAATTGGTGAAGGAGAACATTCGCAAGAAGTTTCAGGACGAAAAGCTCGTCATGGTCGACGAAGTCGTCGAGATGGACAAGGAGTACCGCGCCGCGATTCAGCAGGCGGACACCCTGCGCAACCAAATTAAGGTTGCGTCCAAGCAGATCGGCATGCTGATGGGCAAGGGTCAGAAGGAAGAGGCCGAAAAGGCGAAGGAACAGGTCGCCGTTTACAAGGCGGATCTGGAGGGCCTTGCGGCGAAGGAAGACGAATTGCAGGCGGAAATCCGCAAGCGGATGCTCGTCATTCCGAACATCATTGACCCGTCTGTGCCGATTGGCAAGGATGACAGCCAGAACGTGGAAATCGAGCGCTTCGGCGAGCCCGTCGTGCCGGATTTCGAGATTCCGTATCATGTGGATATCATGGAGCGCCTGCACGGCATCGACCTTGACAGCGCCCGCAAGACCTCCGGCAACGGCTTCTATTACCTCATGGGCGATATTGCCCGCCTGCACTCCGCGATTCTGTCCTATGGCCGTGACTTCATGATCGACCGCGGCTTCACCTACTGCATTCCGCCGTACATGATTCATGGCGACGTGGTGACGGGCGTGATGAGCTTCGCCGAGATGGAGAACATGATGTACAAGATCGAGGGTGAAGACCTCTATCTGATTGGTACGTCCGAGCACTCCATGATCGGCAAGTTCATTGACACGATTCTGGACGAAAGCCAGCTGCCGCAGACGCTGACCAGCTATTCCCCCTGCTTCCGCAAGGAAGTTGGCGCGCATGGCATTGAGGAGCGCGGCGTGTACCGCATCCACCAGTTCGAGAAGCAGGAGATGATCGTCGTCTGCAAGCCGGAGGACAGCCCGATGTGGTTCAACCGCTTGTGGCAGAACACCGTTGATTTCTTCCGCTCGATGGACATCCCGGTTCGCACGCTGGAATGCTGCTCCGGCGACCTTGCTGACTTGAAGGTGAAGTCGCTGGACGTGGAAGCGTGGTCTCCGCGCCAGAAGAAGTACTTTGAGGTCGGCAGCTGCTCGAATCTGGGTGATGCGCAGGCGCGCCGCTTGAAGATTCGCGTCAAGGGCGACGACGGCCGCAAATACTTCGCGCATACGCTGAACAACACCTGTGTTGCGCCGCCGCGTATGCTGATTGCCTTCCTCGAAAACAACCTGCAGGCCGACGGCCGCGTCCGCATTCCGGAAGCGCTGCGGATGTACATGGGCGGGAAGGAATATATCGGCTGATTGGGCTGAAGGGAAAATTGCAAAGGGACGGGTGCAGGGGGGATGCTCCCTGCCCCCGCTTTTTCTTTTCCACACGCCCTTCTTTTCCGCCGCCCGCCCGCATACCATCCATCAGCCGAATCAACGGGCAAGGAGGCGGACAAACATGAAACTTCCCAAACTTCCGAAACTTCCATCCCTCAAATCCCTTCATCTCCCCAGCCGCATCACGATGGAACGGCTGCTCATTGTCTCTGCGGCGGCGCTTGTAGTTGTCCTCGCCGTCCGCGGCGGACAGCAGACCCAAACCGCCATGCAGCAGACCGACTTCACCCCCGATGTCAGCACCCAAACCATCGCGGACGCATCGCCGGATGTCGAAGTGACCTCTACCGTCTGCTGGTATGAGGACGGCGAGGGGTATCTCGTGCCGGTCACGCGCCAGATTCCGCTGCAGGACGGCGTGGCGAAGGCGACGCTGAGCCTGATGGTGAAGTCGTCGGAAAATGACCTCGCGGCGGCGCGGATGGGGCTGCGGAACGTTATTCCAGAGGGCGTGACGTTCGATTTGGACATTTCCGGCGGCAAGGCGCGCGTGGACTTGAGCAAGGAGGCGCTGAGCTGCCAGAACGCGGAAGAAGAGCTACTGATGGTGCAGGGGACGGCGGCGGCGCTGTGCGGATTTGACACGGTGCAGGAGGTAACGTTCCTCTTTGACGGTCAGAAGCGCTCGCAGCTGACGCACGGGACGGACGTGTCGGGCGTGTTCAAGGCGGACGGCGTGAATCTGGAAAGCGTGGAAACGACGGCGAACCTGACAAATGCGTCGCGGGTGCAGCTGTATTTCCCGTCGGCGGATGGGCGGCTGATGGTGCCTGTTACGCGGACGGTGTTTTCCCCTGCTGACCTGACCACGGCAATGCTGGAACTGGCGAAAGGCCCGGAGAAGGACAGCGGGCTGGAAATTCCGCTGCCGAAGGACTGTGGTCTGCGGTCGGTGACGCTGAAAAACGGTGTCGCGACAATTGACTTCACGAAAGAATTTGCGTCCCTTGCGACGGCAGAGGACGCAAGCGCGGCGACAAGTCAGGCGCTCCGGGCGATTGTGTTCACGGCGAGCCAATTTCCGGGCGTGAAGAAAGTCGAGGTGCTGGTGGAAGGAAAGCCGTTTGAGGCGCAGCCGTCCGCGGTGACGACGTTCGTGAATCAGGCGGACGAAGTGATGGCGCAGTATCCGGGGCTGATTACGGTGGACTAATACTATTTCCTGCGTTCGCCTGCGCCATCTGCTTGCGCCGCGAATTTGGAAATAGTATAAAAAAGGCGGGTGCGCGGAGCTTCAAACTCCATGCACCCGCTTTGCGTATATCAATAATTACTTCTTGTTTCCCCCGAACAGCCCCGTGATTCCGCCCAGAATCCCGCGCGTCACCTGCCGCGTCACTTCGCGGGTCGCGGTGCTAATCGCCGTATTCTGTACGCGCCCCAGCAATGAGTCGTTCTTTCGGGCGCGCGCGGCACGTTCTTCGCGCAGTTCATCCGCGTGCTTCCGGCGTTCTTCCGCCTGGCGTTCCTTCTCGGCTTTTTCAGCCGCTTTGCGCTGCTTCTCCGCCTCGCGCTCCTGCGCCTTCGTCGTTGTCGGCGCTGCTGCGGGCTGCGCCTGAGCCGGGACGTAATTGCCCGTCGCGGGGTCAAGCTGCATCGGCATCATCTTCTGCACATACTGCCCGCTTGCCGGGTCGTAGACCATCACCAGCATGTTTTGCACCTGCGGCTGCTGCACAGTCAGCACCGGGACAGGCTGCGCCTGACCTATCGGCTGCTGCTCCTGCTGATTCTGCCATGCCGGACGTGCAGGTTCGTCCGCCGCCATCCACGCGGGACGCGGCGTGCTGCTCTGTGCGGCAGGCTGCTGAACAGGCTGCGCCTGAACCATCGGCTGTGCCTGAACCATCGGCTGCGCCTGAGCCATCGGCTGTGCCTGAGCCATCGGCTGGGCAGCCTCGCGCTGCACATAATGCCCTGTCTGCGGGTCGAACACGAGGAACGCATCGGGGCGGCTGACCGTCGGCGCAGCGGTCGAAATCTGCGGCGCGGCGGCTTCCGGCGCGGGCATCTGCTCCTTCTGGAACGCACTTGCCAGCATTTCGTAGGCGGAAACGCGGTCAACCGGCGTGTCGTAAACGCCGCGGAAGGGGCTGGATTCGATGCACTCCTGCCGCACATCGCCGTCGATGGCGTTCATGGCACTCTGCGGGGGGAGGATGGTCGCGCGCTCGACGATGCTCGGCGCACCGTCCGCATCGAGGAAGGAAACCAGCGCTTCGCCTGTTTTGAGCGTGGTGATGGCTTCTGCCGTATCGAACGCGGGATTCGCGCGGAAGGTCATCGCAGCGGTGCGGACGGCCTTCTGGTCAAGCGGCGTGTAGGCGCGCAGGGCGTGCTGAACGCGGTTGCCGAGCTGCCCCAGAATGCTCATGGGAATGTCGCAGGGGTTCTGGGTGACGAAATACACGCCGACGCCCTTGGAGCGAATCAGCCGGACGACCTGCTCCAGCGTTTCCAGCAGCGCCTTGGGGCAGTCGTCGAAGAGCAGGTGCGCCTCGTCGAAGAAGAACACCATGCGCGGCTTGTCCAAATCGCCGCATTCGGGCAGCAGCTCGTACAGCTCCGAAAGCATCCACAGCAGGAAGGTCGAGTACAGCCGGGGTTTGCGGTAGAGCACGTCCGCCGCGAGGATGTTGATAACGCCGCGCCCACTTTCATCAAGCTGCATCCAGTCGGCGATGTTCAGCGCGGGTTCGCCGAAGAACGCATTGCCGCCCTCGTCCTCCAGCATGGCGACGGCGCGCTGAATCGCACCGACAGATGCCATGGACACGTTGCCGTAATCGAGCGTGTACTCCTTGGCGTGCTCACCGACGTAGGCAAGCATGGCCTTCAAGTCCTTGAGGTCGAGCAGGAGCATGTTTTCGTCATCCGCGACGCGGAAGAGGATGCTCAGCACGCCTGCCTGCGTGTCGTTGAGGTTCATCAGCCGCGCGAGCAGCGTCGGCCCCATTTCGCTCACGGTCGTGCGGACGGGATGCCCCTCTTTGCCGAACACGTCCCAGAACACGGTCGGGAATGTGCGGTACTCAAACGTCGGCACGCCGCACTGCGTCAGGCGATTGGCAATATTGTCGCTGTGTGTGCCGGGCTGCACCATCCCGGCGAGGTCACCCTTGATATCCGCGAGGAACACGGGCACGCCCATGTCCGAAAATCCCTCTGCCAGCACCTTGAGGGAGACGGTTTTGCCCGTACCGGTCGCCCCGGCAATGAGACCATGGCGGTTTGCCATCTGCGGCAGCAGGCAGACGGGGTGTTCGCCCGTTCCAAGCCAGATTTTGCCTTCGTAGAGCATGTGTGTTGTGTTCTCCTTTTTCCTTTTATAGTGGTACTATTGGTACTTCTTTATCGCGGCAGGGGTTTCGCCTCTGCGGAGGCGACCAGAGGGCTTTGCGGTCGCACTCTGGACTCCTTCGCACGCACACCCATGTTACTTGGATTTTATCGAAAATGCGATTAGTGGGTGTGCCGTTACTCCTTCTTCTCATCCATCTCCGCTGTGCGTTCCGAAATAATATACCGCGGACGCTGCTTGACTTCCAAGTAGATTTTGCCGATGTATTCCCCGATGATACCCAGAAACAGGCACTGCATCCCGCCAACGAAGCATACCAGACAAGCCAGCGACGCCCAGCCAGCCACCGAATGCCCGGCAATCGCGGCAATCACTGCCCAGATAATGCCGATAAATGACAGAATCGTGATAAACAGCCCGGCGAAGAACACCATGCGAATCGGTTTGACCGATAGGCTTGTGATGCCGTCGAACGCCAGCGCCAGCATCTTCTTCAGCGGATAGTGGCTTTCGCCCGCAATGCGCTCGTGGCGCTCGTAGGAGACGCTGGTGGACTTGAACCCGACCAGCGGAACCATCCCGCGCAGATACAGGTTTACTTCGCGGAATTTCGCCAATTCCTGCAGGGCACGGCTGGAAATCAGGCGGTAATCCGCGTGATTAAACACAACCTCCGCGCCCATTGCGCTGAGCAGCTTGTAGAAGCCTTCCGCCGTGAAGCGCTTGAAGAACGTGTCAGTATCACGCTTGGAGCGCACGCCGTAGACGATTTCGCAGCCGTCAAGGTACGCATCCACCATCGCGTCCATGGCGTTGATATCGTCCTGCCCGTCGCAGTCGATGCTGATGGTGATATCGCAGCGGTCTTTCGCCTCCATCAGCCCTGCCCAGACCGCCCTTTGGTGCCCTCGGTTGCGGCTCTGCGCAATGCCTTGGAAGCACGGGTCTTTCGCGGACAGCGCCGTGATAATCTCCCACGTCTTGTCCTTGCTGCCGTCGTTGACGAACAGAATGCGGCTCTCGTTGCTGATTTTCCCCGCGTCTGCGAGCTGACGCACCTTGTCGCGGAACATGCCGCTGGTAATCGGCAGTACGCTTTCTTCGTTGTAGCAGGGAATCACAATATACAATACAGGCTTGTGTGCCACGCAGAAACACCTCCAGTATGGTTGATTATGTCTTATTATAGCACATTTTCTCCTGCTTGAACAGGTTCTTTTTGCAACAGTTTCGACGCAATCATTGTTCACAAAATATTTACAGACACTTCCGACATTCGTTACAAAGTCGTGTTATGATACGGAAAGTACTCCATGAGGGGTGCGGCTATCAAAGGAAGTGTGCTTATGAATCAGGCGGCAATTGGTCAGTATATCGCAGGCAAGCGCACTGCGCAAGGCATGACGCAGGAGCAGCTGGCGCAGAAAATTGGCGTATCGCAGAAATCCTTGATGCGCTGGGAAACGGGCAAACGTCTGCCCGATGCTGATGTGGTGGAAGCGCTCTGCGCGGCGCTGGGGATCACCCTGCCGGAACTGCTCAACGGCAAGGATTCGCCGCAGAAGGAAGAAATGCAGCTGACGCACGACGCGCAGATGCTTGACCTGCTGCGCCGGATGCAGCGCACAGTCTATGAGCAGCATATTCTCTACGGCGTTCTGCTGATTCTGCTGGGCATCGCGAGCAACGCATTGTCTGCGCTGGTCGGCGGCAGCCATGTCAAGGAATTCTTTTCGGGTGTGCTGATGGGGATGTCCGTTGCGGAAATGCTGGCGGGGGTCGTCATCGTTGCCATCCATGTGATTCACGGAAAATGCGAGGAGTAATTAGCAATTAGAGAAATCATTGCGCATTGAAGAAGCGGTCGCGTGACCGCTTTTTTCGTTTTGGGAAATCGCAGAAACATGCCTTTTTTCCTTGACCCCTTCGGCATTCCGATGTATAATAAACAATGGTGTATTAGCGCATTGAGCAGAAAGGGGTGAGTGTCCTGTACGCACAGGTAATTGTGGACATTGTGCATGAGAATGTTGCGCACACGTTTACCTACCGCATTCCGGACGGCATGACGCTCACCGCCGGACAGCGCGTGGAAGTTCCGTTCGGGCGGATGCGCAAGGAGGGGGTCGTCCTCTCCCTGACGCAGGAGACGGACGTGCCGCCGGAAAAGCTCCGCGACATCCTCCGCCCGCTGGAGGATTATGCCGCTATCTGCCCCACGCTGCTGACGCTCGCCCAGCAGATGGCGGACGACGTGCATTGCCCACTGGCGGAAACGCTGCGGCTGATGCTGCCCGCCCAAATGCGCGGTGGACGCATTCAGGTGAAAACGCAGACGGTCGCGCAGGCCGCGAAGCCACGCGAAATGCTGGAAGCGGCGGCACTGGCGGAGAAACGCTCGCCGAAACGGCGTCTGTTGCTGACGGTCTTATCCGACGGGCGGACGCACCCGGTGGAGGAATTGAAGCTGCTCGTCCGCGAACCGCTGCAAGCGCTGCGCCAGATAGAAGCAGCCGGACTAATTGCCCTGCGGGAAGAAGAAGTGCTGCGCCGACCGGGCGGCAATACGCCGGACACCGCCGTCCCTGACCCGCCCCTCACGCCGGGGCAGGAGGAAGCGCTGTCTGTCATGCTGCCGGATTTGCGCAGTGGACAGGGGAAATACCTGCTCCACGGCGTGACGGGCAGCGGCAAAACCGAGGTGTTCATCCGCCTCGTGCGCCAGACGCTCGTGCAGGGGAAATCCGCCATGATTCTCGTGCCGGAAATCGCCCTCACGCCGCAAATGGTCATGTGGTTTCGGGCGCGGTTCGGGGCGGTTGCGGCGGTGCTGCACTCGCGGCTCAGCGCGGGCGAGCGCTTTGATGAGTGGCGGCGCATCCGGCGCGGCGACGCGCGGGTCGTCATCGGCGCACGGTCAGCGGTGTTCGCGCCGTGCGGAAATTTGGGGCTGATTGTCGTGGATGAGGAGCACGAATCGACGTACATCTCCGACCGTCATCCGCGATATGACGCGCGCGAAGTTGCCATCCGCCGATGCGAAAATGAGCACGCGACGCTTCTGCTTGCCTCCGCTACGCCCAGCATCCTGTCCTTCGCCAGGGCACGGCGCGGGGATTATGTGCTGCTTGAAATGCCCTCCCGCGTCGGCAACCGCCCGATGCCGCAGGTCACGCTGGTGGACATGCGCAAGGAGATGGAGAACGGCAACCGAAGCGTATTTTCCGGGCAATTGGTCGCGGCACTCAAGAACTGCGTCGCGCGCGGCGAACAGGCCATGCTGCTGATGAATCGGCGCGGGTACAACAGCTTCGTCAGCTGCCGAAGCTGCGGTTATGTCGTCAAATGCCCGAACTGCGATGTCGCCATGACCTACCACGTCGTGAGCAGCGGGCAGACCGAGGCGAAACTCCACTGCCACTACTGCGGATTCGCCGCGCTGCCGCCGAACACCTGCCCGAAATGCGGCAGCAAGTACATCCGCTATTTCGGCGCGGGGACGCAGAAAATCGAGGAAGAATTGAAGAAGCTCTTCCCGCAGGAAAACGTCATCCGCATGGATATTGACACGACCTCCGGCAAGGATGGTCACGCAAAGCTGCTCGATGAGTTCCGCTCCGGGCGCGCAAAGCTGCTCGTCGGCACGCAAATGATTGCCAAGGGGCTGGATTTCCCGAAGGTGACGCTGGTGGGCGTGATTGCGGCGGATATGACGCTGAATCTGCCCGACTACCGCGCGCGGGAGCGGACATTCCAGCTGCTGACGCAGGTCGCCGGGCGCGCCGGACGCGGCACACTGCCGGGGCAGGTCATCATCCAGACGTACAAGCCGGAGGATGAGGTGATTCAGACCGCTGCCGCGCAGGACTACCGCGCGTTCTTTGAGCTGGAGTTCGATCGCCGGCGGACGGGGTTGTATCCGCCGTTCACGATTCTGGCGCGCCTGCTGGTGGAGAGCAATTCGCCGCAGAAGGCGCGGGAGGTCGCGACGGCGCTTCATGCGCGGTGCGAGGAACTGCTTAACGCGCATCCGCAGTGGAAGAAGCGGGCGCTGATGGTGCGGCTTGACCAGCCGAGCATCACGGTTTTGCGCGGAAAAACGCGCTGGCATGTGCTGATGAAGCTGCTGGTGCATCCGGAGACGGAGCAGTTCGCCGCGGCATTGAGCGAGCTGGCGCGGGAGAAGCAGGAGGGCGCGGAGGTGTACTTTGAGTATAACCCCACGACCATGATGTAAATGTGGTTTTATTTCCCTGAAATCGCGTGAATTGTGTGGGTATCCTGTGGATAAACACGCGGAAGCAGTATGCAGATGCGACCAACTCAATCGCGCGAAAGGGTCAAGGGACGAAGTCCCTTGCGGAGTCCAGAGGCAGAGCCTCTGGTGGGGTCAAGGGGCGAAGCCCCTTGGTCTCCCCTATATATGGAAGGAGTATTGTAATTTATGGCGATTCGGAAGATTGTGAAGATTGGCGATGATTGCTTGCGGCAGGAGTGCCGGAAGCAGGAGAAGTTTGATTTGCGGCTGAAAATCCTGCTGAAGGATATGGCGGACACGATGTATAAGGCGGAGGGCGTCGGGCTGGCGGCGCCGCAGGTCGGGGTGCTGCGCCGCGTGGTTGTGATTGATGTGGGCGATCAGGGGGACGGGCTGCTGGAACTCATCAACCCCGTCATCACCATGCGCGAGGGCGAGCAGTGCGGGCGCGAAGGCTGCCTGTCGCTGCCGGGACGTCAGGCGGTCGTTACCCGCCCGCGTAAAGTCACCGTGCAGTACCAGAACCGCGACGGCGTGCATTGCGAAAAGACGGTCGAAGGGCTGTTCGCGCGCGCGGTCTGCCACGAGCTGGATCACCTGGACGGCAAGCTGTACATCGACGTGATGGATCGCGAACTGACGCCGGAGGAAATCGAAGGGCATATCCCGGAGGACGACAACCAGTGAGAATTGTGTTTATGGGTACGCCGGATTTTGCCGTGCCGTCCCTCAAAGCCTTGGTGGAAGGCGGATATTCGGTCGTGGGCGTGGTCACGCAGCCCGACCGCCCAAAGGGGCGCGGCAAGAAGCTCGCCATGTCCCCCGTCAAGGAGTACGCCATCCAACAGGGCATCCCTGTCCTCCAGCCGGAGCGTATCAGCCGGGATGGGTATGAGGATTTGTTGAATCTCCACCCCGATTTGTGCGTCACGGCGGCGTTCGGGCAGATTCTCTCGCAGAAAATCCTCGATATTCCGCCGCTGGGGACGATTAACGTCCATGCGTCGCTCCTGCCCAAGCACCGCGGCTCTGCGCCGATTGCGTGGGCAATGGTGCAGGGCGACAAGACCACCGGGGTGACCACCATGATGACCGCGCGCGGCATCGACAACGGCGATATGCTCCTCAAAGCCGAAACGCCGATTGACCCCGCCGAAACGTGCGGCGAACTGACGGCGCGCCTGAGCGAAATCGGCGCAAAGCTGCTGATTGAGACGCTTAAAGCCCTCGAAAATGGGACGCTTGAGCGCATTCCGCAGGATGAAAGCCAAATGACCTACGACCCCAAGCTCGAAAAGGACATGGGCGTTATCGACTGGACGCAGGACGCGGCGGACATTGTGCATCGGATTCACGGCCTGAACCCGTGGCCCGGCTGCACAAGTGCTGCCCCCGGCGGAACGTGGAAGCTCCTGCGCGCCGAAGTTGCGGACATGAGCGGTCAGCCCGGCGAAGTCCTTGCGGCGGATGGCAAGGAAGGACTGATTGTCGCGGCGGGGAAGAACGCTGTGCGCGTCCGCCAGCTGCAAGTGCCCGGCGGAAAGCCGATGGATGCACGGGATTATCTGCGCGGTCACGCAATGGCCGCTGGAACAATGTTGAAAGAGGATACGGAAAATGAGTGACGAGAATCGACAGGGCAGCGGCAATTTCCGCGCAAACAACGGCGGACAGAAGCGTCCCGCGGGTGGCAATCGCATGAGCGGAAACCGTACTGGCAGCAAAAATTTCGGCGGCAAGAAGCCGTTCAGCGGAGAGAAGCGCTCCTTCGGTGGCAGCAAGCCTGCGTTTGGCGGCGAGAAACGCTCTTTTGGTGGGGACAAGCCCGCGTATAACGGGGAAAAACGCTCCTTTGGTGGAAATAAGCCTGCGTATAACGGCGAGAAGCGTTCCTTTGGTGGCGATAAGCCCGCGTACAATGGCGAAAAGCGCGCCTTCGGTGGGGACAAGCCCGCGCATAACGGCGAAAAGCGCGCCTTCCGTGGGGACAAGCCCAATGATGGCGACAAACGCCCGGCAAAATCGGGCTTTGGTGGGGAAAAACGCCCGTATGGGGATAAAAAGCCGTCCTTCGGTGGGAAAACAGGATTCCATTCTGCCGAAAAACGCCCCTACGGTGGCGGCAATGGGGAACGCCGTCCCTATCCGGCAAAACCGGCTGCCCCGAAGGTGGAGGGCAGCGACGGTCTGCCCGCGCGCCGTCTCGCGCTCGAAGTCATCCGCGCGGTGACGGAGAACGACGCGTATGCCTCCCTCGTGCTGGACGAGAAGCTGAACAAGTGCACGCTGCCGCTGGTGGACCGCCGTCTGGCGGCGCGGCTGGTGTACGACACGCTGGAGCACCTGCTGACGCTCGACTACGCGCTCAATTCGCTGATGGCGAAGCCCGACACGGACATCAAGTTGCGCAACGTGCTGCGGCTGGGGGCGTGCCAGATTCTGCTGGAGGATCGCATCCCGGAGAGCGCAGCGTGCAACACGTCGGTCGCGCTGTGCAAGGAGCTGGGCATGGAAGGGCTGGCAGGCGTGTGCAACGGCATCCTGCGCAACCTCGTGCGCCAGAAGGACGAAATCAAGTATCCGGACATGGAAACGGAGCCCGTCAAGGCGCTGTCCATTCGGTACAGCGTGCCGGAATGGCTCGTGGAGCGGCTGCTGGCTGACTGGGGCGAGGACGCGGAGAAGCTCATGGGCTTCCATCAGCCGAACGCTGCCATCACCATCCGCCCGAACCTGATGAAGATGGACGAAGCCGCTTTTGAGCAGTTCCTCGGCAGCAAGGTCTGGGAAAAGGAAAAGGGGATGCTGCCCTTCTCGTGGCGCATCCGCAACATGGCGGAAATTGCGCATGACGCGGGCTTCGTCGGCGGCAAGTTCTCCATCCAGAGCGAAAGCAGCATGATGGTCTGCCTCGCCGCTGCGCCGAAGAACGGAATGCAGATTCTGGATGCGTGCGCCGCGCCGGGCGGCAAGAGCTGCCTGATGGCGGAAATGATGCAGGGCACGGGGCGCGTGCAGGCGTGGGAGCTGCATCCGCACCGGGCGGATTTGATTGCCGCGCAGGTGCAGCGTCTGGGGCTTGAAAACGTGCGCCCGATGACGCGCGACGCCCTCAAGCACCGCGAAGAGCTGGACGGCACGATGGACATTGTGCTGCTGGATGCGCCGTGTTCGGGGCTTGGCGTGATGAGCGAAAAGCCGGATGTGAAATACCGCGTGACGGCACAGAGCGTCGATGAGCTGGTGCAGCTGCAAAGCAATCTGCTGGACGCGGTCTGCCCGTATGTGAAGAAGGGCGGCACGCTGGTGTACTCCACCTGCACCTTTTCCCCGGAGGAGGACGAGCAGGCGGTGGCGCGGTTCTTGGAAAACCATCCCGATTTTGCCCCGGAAACCGTGGACGCGCCGTGGTTCGAGGCCGGGGAAAACGGGAGCTTCCGCCTGTGGCCCCATAAGCTGCTGGGGGAGGGACATTTTGCCGCCGTGCTGCGTAAGATGGAAGGCAGCGAAGAAAGTACCGTGATTCCCGCCGGGGAAAAACTTCCGAAAACATGGCAGCCCTTTGCGGCCAGCCTTGGCATCCGCCTGCCCGATGGGAAGACGGTCACCTTCGGAGACACCCTGTACTGGGCGCCGCCCGATATGCCGGACATCCGAAAGCTGAAAGTCCTCCGCCCCGGACTGGAGCTGGGGACGGTGAAAAAAGACCGCTTTGAGCCTGCCCACGCGCTGGCGCTGTGGCTGAAGACCTGCGAAAACCAACAGGATTACCCGGCGGACTCCGGGGAGATAAGCGCTTATCTCCGGGGAGACGTGGTGCCGTCCACGCAGAAGGGCTGGTGCCTCGTCTCGGCGGGCGGCTATTCCATCGGCTGGGGAAAAGGCGACGGCCGGGTGCTGAAAAATCACTATCCGAAGGGATTGCGGCGGTAAATCACGGGGTTTTCAGCGAAAAAATTCCTGTGTTTCCCGGAAGTGTTCCCTCCGGCAATGGTACTTTACAAGATTCGCTATGTATGATATAATACCCTGGCCCATGTATGACGATTGACGAATCCAATCACAAGGAGAGGATATTCCTTGGCAAGATATGAAATTAACGGCGGTCATCCCCTGAACGGTACCGTCACGATCAGCGGCGCGAAGAACGCGGCCGTGGCGATCCTGCCCGCGGCTCTGCTGGTCAGCGGCAAGTGCCGGATCGAGAATGTTCCCAATATTTCCGATGTCCGGATTCTGATGAGTATTCTCGACGGGATGGGTGCGAAGATCGTTACCCCGGAACCCGGCGTGGTGGAGATCGACTGCGCGGACATTCATTGCAGCGAGCCGGATCAGCAGCTCGTCCGCAGAATGCGTGCCAGCTATTATCTGATGGGTGCGCTGCTGGGGCGGTTCGGCAGAGCTCATGTGGCGCTGCCCGGCGGCTGCAATTTTGCCTCCCGCCCCATTGACCAGCATATCAAAGGCTTTCTGGCGCTGGGCGCAGACGTTGACGAGACGGAAGAATATGTCGCTCTGACCCCCGGTCAGGAGGGACTGCATGGCGGACGGATCAGTCTGGACATGGCGTCCGTGGGCGCGACCGTCAATATCATGCTGGCGGCGACCCTGCTGCCCGGTCAGACCGTGCGCCTCATGACAGGCGCGCCGGTGCCCAAGGGGGCCGACGCCGTGGTCAAGTATGAGATCGT
>ENA-OPCO01001008-OPCO01001008.1-human-gut-metagenome-genome-assembly--contig:-NODE-1008-length-19304-cov-3.127643_pt1 | contig 19304 bp, 14 predicted proteins | sample MGYA00241562_ERZ501475 | MGnify/ENA primary metagenome ERZ501475 (study PRJEB25962, sample SAMEA2042627) | human gut metagenome | biome: human gut; feature: human-associated habitat; material: faeces... | reverse complement strand
CCAACGGGACTTTTTCGACGGCCAAAGGCGGGCAGCCCGAAAGCTGTCCGCCTTTGATTATTCAGCCTGGAATGAATCAGTTACCGGTATACTCGGAGAGTGTGATCTCGATATCCACCGACTTATCCCTGCCGCGGGAATCGGTTCTTACTACCGTTGCCGTAACAGTATCGCCCGGCTTCTTGTCCTTGAGTATCTCGGATACCTCGTCGACTGTGCGTACGTCGGTGCCGTTGATAGCTGTGATGGTATCGCCAACTACCAGACCGCTGGAGGCTATCGCCATATCCTGGTCGATATCAGTAACCACAAGACCCGGAGTCATGCCTCTGACCGCGCCTATATAGTCGCTTACCTGAACGCAGGTGATGCCGAGTATCGGTCTGCCGGAAACGTAGCCCTTGGTGATGAGGTCGTTGATGACCGACTTTGCGTCGTTGATAGTGATTGCAAAGCCAAGATTCTCAGCGTTGTCGTTGATGAGCTTCATGTTAACTACGCCGACTACCTCGCCGTACATATTGAACAGGCCGCCGCCGGAGTTACCGCTGTTGATCGCCGTATCCGTCTGGATAGCGGAAATGCTGTTGTCGTCGTAAACCTGTCTGTTCAGACCGGAAACAACGCCCTTGGAAACGGATGTCTCAAGACCGAGCGGGTTGCCTATTACAACAACATCGTCGCCGAGGCTCAGCTTGTCGGAGTCGCCCAGTGCAGCGGCGGGGAGGTCGCTGTCGGGCTTGATCTTCAGCACTGCGAGGTCGGTGTCGGTGTCGGAGCCTAACAGATCTGCTTCGTACGCTGTGGACACGCTGGTGCCGTTGTTCGGGTCGGTTGTGTTGACGTTGACTACCAGCTTTGTAACGGTGTAGTAGTCGTTCTCGGCAACATGCGCGTTGGTGATGATGTAGCCGTCCTTAGAGATGATGATGCCGCTGCCCGCGCCGTAGAGAGTCTCCTGACCGCGGTAGTTTACATAGACCTCAATATATACGATGGAATCCTTGACTGCGGATACCAGGTCTCTTGTGTAGGCGTATGTGCCGTCGCTGTTGCGCTCGGCAGTTCCGGAGGAGGTGTGGTCGACAACGCCGGACTGAAGCGTGTTCAGTACGTCCTGCGCGCCCTCGGGGACGCTGCTTTCGGAAGCGCTGTCCGCAGAGGAGCTTACGCTCTCGGACTGGGAGGCTCCGCCTATCAGGAGCTGGCTCGCCTTATTAGCCGCGAAGGCTCCGCCGAATCCCGCGCCGCCGCAGAGTACCGCTATCGCTGCCACGATGGCTACGATCTTTCCGGTGCGGTGGGTCCTGGGCTTCTTCGGGGGCTGCTGTTCGGTAAAGTTCATTTCGGGCTGTGTATTCTGAGCGCTTTGTACGTTCTGGGCGTTCTGTGTATCATGAAGTTCCTGTGTATTCTGTGTTTCGTTCATGCCGTTATAGTCATACATAAATCATTCGTCCTTTCTTTCAGACCGGATATGTAGGGGAGGATTCCCGGTTTTCCGTATCTCCCTTGCTGTGATTAAATTATATCAGCCTAATGTGTCGATACGGTGAAACAAATTTGAATAATCAATTAAATAAAGCTGAAGGAAATGGTAAAAAACCGGCGGGAAAATTCGCACTTTCCCCGCCGGCTGTGAATATTCGTCAGCCCATGCTTGCGGGAGCCTCGCTCATCGAGGGAGCCTCGTGACCCTTCACGGCTCTGTCAGCCGCAAGGGCGATTGCGCACTCAAGGCGCTTCTTCTGCATTTCACAGGCGATCTTGTAGGGCTTCTTCACATCGCCCTCGTAGATGAAGCTGTTAGCGTTGCATCCGCCGGAGCAGAAGAACTTCGCCCAGCAGCTGCGGCAGCCTTCCTTGCTGTAGACGTGTACCTTCGAGAAATATGTCTTGATATCGTCGTTGAATGTTCCGTCATAAAGGTTGCCCATTTTCCACTGCTCTATTCCAACGAACTGGTGGCAGGGGTAGATATCGCCGTGAGGCTCCACCGCAACGTAGTCGTTGCCGCAGCCGCAGCCGCGCAGGCGCTTTATCGCGCAGGGACCGGCGTTGAGGTCCACCATGAAGTGGAAGAAGTTGAACTTGTCCTCGGTGCGGTTCGCCATGACGTCGCACAGCTTGTCGTACTCGGAGAATACGCGTGGGAGATCCTCCTCGTTGATGGCGTAGGGCATCGAGGGGTCGGTAACCACCGGCTCAGCGGAAAGCTGAACGAATCCCAGGTCGCGCATTGCGAGGATATCGTCGGTGAAATCGAGATTATACTTTGTGAAGGTCGCGCGGACGTAGTAGTCCTTGGTTCCGCGGTTCTGAACCAGCTTCTGGAACTTCGGCACGATGATGTCGAAGCAGCTCTTGCCGTTTATGGTCTTGCGGATACGGTCGGTGACCTCGCGGCGGCCGTCGAGGGAGAGCACGCAGTTGCTCATCTCGCGGTTGATGTAGTCTATCTTCTCATCGTCGAGCAGGATACCGTTGGTGGTTATCGTGAAGCGGAAGCGCTTGCCGTGCTGCTTCTCGATGGAGCGCGCGTACTCAACGGTCTGTACTACCGTATCCCACGCCATGAGAGGCTCGCCGCCGAAGAAGTCAAGCTCGAGCTGCTCGCGGTTGGCGGAGCGCTCGATAAGGAAGTCGATAGCCTTCTTGCCGGTTTCGGGGGTCATAATGCAGCGCTCGCCGCCGAAGTCGCCCTGCTGCGCGAAGCAGTACTCGCAGCGGAGGTTGCAGTCGTGGGAAACGTTCAGGCACATGGACTTTACCGGGGACTTGACCATTGTGTCGCTGTACTTTTCGTAGTCGTCCTCGGCGAAGAGCGCGCCGTCCTTGTAGAGCTGGTAAAGCTCGGCGTAGCTCTCGCGCACTTCGTTTTCGGAGTACTTCGGAAGCTTTGCGGGGAGGTCAGCGGGCATTTCCTCGGTCATGGGGGCGTCAACGAAGTCGAGCATGTCGTACGCGCAGTCGTCGGGGAGGTGGACAGCGCCGCTGTTGACGTCGAGCACTATGTTGTAGCCGAGCTGTTTGAACTTGTGTATCATCGGAATTTCGCCTTTCTATGTAAATATCTTTCTGTGCGGTGATTGCTGCGGCATAGTCCGGAAACGGGGACATATGCGCGGGACGCGATATAAAAACTGGGGTGATCATATCAAAAAAACTGGGCGGAACAGTTCCGCCCATCGTGTGTAATATCGGTGGATATTACTTTTCAGACTCACATTTCTGGTTTGCAACTGTGCAGGAAGTCTTGCAAGCAGACTGGCAGGAGCTCTGGCACTTGCCGCAGCCGCCCTTAACAGCGGAAGCCTTCAGGTTAGCCTTGTTGATGGTTGTGATGTGCTTCAAATCAGACACCTCTTTCGTGATTGATTGCAGGGTATTTTCCTGCGATTATTAACAGTATACCATATTTCCGCGAATATTTCAAGGGGAAACGCGAAGTTTTTTCAACTTTTTATTATTACAGCATGCCGGGAGCGGATTTGTCAACATTTCTTATTTGATTTTCTTATTTGATAAGGAATTGCATGACGAGCTCCGCGGCAAGCACTCCGCCGCAGGCGGAAAGCGCCACTATCAGCAGTCCTCTGTTGAACAGAGCCGCAATGAGCGCCGCCGCGAATCCCACGCACGCGGTTATCACCGACCCGGTGCTGAAGAATATCCCCGGGATAGTCATGGCGGTCAGCACCGCGTAGGGTACGTAATACAGGAAGCTCAGCACAAACGGCGAGGTTATCTTCCTGCGTATCGCCGCAAGCGGGAGCATTCTCACAAGGTAGGTCACGAGAGCCATCGTAAGTATGCTCAGGCACAGATATAATGTATCAGTCATCAGCTTCACCGTCCTCCGTGGGTTTCGGGAAGAACAGCGCTCCCAGCGCCGCGGCGATGACCGTGCAGATTATCACCGAGAATCCCGAGGTTATGCCGCTGAATACCGGCACGAACTTGATTACGCAAGACAGAGCCGCGGCAATCGCAGCGACCGCAAGCACGCCCTTGTAGCGCTTGGCAGGCGGAACCACTATCGCGATGAACATTCCGTAGATCGCAATGCCGAGCGCCAGCGTAACTATCTCCGGCAGGACGTTTCCGAGCATCGCGCCGGTCGCCGTGCCCGCCGCCCACATTATGTAGGGAAGCGTGATAAGCCCGTACATGTACGCCGGTGTGACCTCGCCGGGCTTAACGCTGGCGACTGCGAACACCTCGTCGGTCACGCCGAACGACGTGGTGAGCCGGTGGAACAGATTGTAATTCTTGCTGAGCTTCTGGCTGAGCGAAAGGCTCATGAGCGAGTAGCGCAGATTGATAATGAGCTGAGCCAGCGCTATTTCGAACAGACCGCCTCCGGCGGCGATGGCGCCTATCCCGGCGACCTGACCGGCTGAGGTCAGGCAGGTCATGGAAATGAGTATCGCGGCTAACGGCGGGATTTTCATTCCCACCGCGGTAATGCCGAACGCAAAGGATACCGAGAGATATCCCAGCCCTATCGGAAGCCCGTCTTTAAGTCCCTGGAGGTAATCCGAACGGCTCCCCTTTACTTTATTTGTTTTCTCTGACATAATTTTCCCTTTTCCGCAGGTCATATTGACAACTTTATTATTTTAGCACAATCCCGGGAATAAATCAATACAAAATATACGGACTTCCGCAATTTATTACATATATAATTCACAAAAATTCCGGTCGGCTCTTGCAATTATTAAAGAAAAATGCTAAAATGATAATATGTGCTGAAAAGCATTACAAAAACGAATACAAATAAAAAGGAGAAAACAAATGGGAAACATTTTCGTAATTATCGCATTTGTGGCTTATGCCCTTGTTATTCTCGGAATAGGAATTTTTTCCTACAAGAAATCCAAGAGCATGAACGATTACTTTATAGGCGGGCGGCAGCTCGGAAGCTGGACAACGGCTATTTCAGCCCAGGCTTCGGATATGAGCGGCTGGTTGCTGATGGGTCTGCCCGGCGCGATCTTCGTCAGCGGGCTGACTGAAAGCTGGATCGCGATAGGTCTTTTCATCGGTACATACCTCAACTGGAAGATACTCGCGGCAAGGCTCCGTAAGATGTCCTACGCCGCCGGCGACGCCATCACTATCCCGGAGTACTTCCAGAAGCGCTTCTTCACGCAGAATCCCGTTATACGCTTCGCGTGCGCGGCAATTATTTTCGTGTTCTTCCTTATCTACACCGCTTCCGCATTCAGCAGCGGCGCCAAGTTGTTCAACTACATGTTCGGCACGGATTACACGCTTTCCCTTACCATCGGCGCGCTCATCATCATTTCCTACACCTTCCTCGGCGGATTCTTCGCGGTCTGCTGGACTGACCTCATTCAGGGTCTGCTGATGTTCGCGGCTCTGGTAGTAGTTCCGCTGGTGTGCATTATCCAGACTCCGGACGTTTCCGCAGTGCAGTTCCTCAACGCTGACGGCGCTGTTATCTCCAACTACCTCAACCTCTTCGAGAACGTAAACGGCGACATCGCATGGACCACTATCCTTTCCGGTCTGGCGTGGGGTCTCGGCTACTTCGGAATGCCGCATATCCTGGTCCGCTTCATGGCTATAAAGTCCAGCGACCTCATCAAGAAGTCGCGTATAATCGCGACCATCTGGGTTTTCATTACCCTCGGCGCGGCTGTGCTGGTCGGAATTTTCGGCTACATCTTCCTGAACTCCGCAGGCAACGAGGCTATGCTGGCTGAATTCAACGCCATCGGCGACGCGGAAAGGATCTTCATGTTCCTCAGCGGTAAGCTCCTGCCCGGTATCATCGCGGGCATCGTGCTCGCGGCTATCCTGGCGGCTATCATGAGCACCGCGGATTCCCAGCTCCTCGTGACCGCTTCCTCTGTGAGCAACGATATGTTCAAGCTCTTCAAGAAGGACGCCAAGGAAAAGACCCTCATGTGGATCAGCCGCGGCACCGTTATTGCAGTCGCAGTCATTGCGTACATCATCGCCCTCGACCCGAACAGCTCGGTAATGGGTCTGGTTTCCTACGCATGGGCAGGCCTCGGAGCGGCGTTCGGTCCGGCTATGCTGCTCTCGCTGTTCTGGAAGCGCATGACCATGAACGGCGCAGTTGCCGGTATTATCTCAGGCGGCGCGTCCGTTGTCATCTGGGAAACTATCCCGATGATCCCCGCAGACGGCGCTTTTGTAAGTCTCTCCGCTGCAACCGGTATCTACTCGCTGCTGCCTGCGTTCATTATCGCGCTGGCTGCCGTAATTGTCGTGTCCCTCTGCACCAAGGTCGACAGGCAGAAGGTCGACGAGCTTTTTGCAAGGGCTAACGCTAAGGAGACCGAGGCTCAGGCTATCGGGGAATAATTAAGATATCTGTTTATAAAACAATGGGCTGCATTCGTGCAGCCCATTGTTTTTAGTTGCGGTTAGTTATCGCTGATAAAGGGAAGGATCTCTTTGTCAAGGTCGAATACGGTGATTTCAATATTCTGGTCATGCGGGTGTATCCATTCCGTGTCGGTTCTGTGCCGTTCAAACAGAACATTATCATCAAGTGGTTCTTTGCCGAAATAGAGTTTGTATAAGTGCTTATAATTTTTAAGGTCGTTATAAATTTTGTTGTAATCTATAACTGCTTCTTCTTCATATTGTGCATGGTCAGAATAATACCAAAAATCAGCGCTGCTTAACGAATAGAATTTATATTCAGGCAAGTAGGCTTTATAAGAAGGCGCGGTATCACTCAGATTAATCACTAAAACAGCGTCATCGGGTAATTCGCTTCTTACAAATTCAGCGGTTACCTTTGAATAGCTGTAATCTGTGAAATAGTCCTTAATGAGTTCATAGCTACCCATTGGGATCGTTGCGGCAATATATGTGCAGAACAAAACGAAGAATGCTTTGTCAAACTGCTTGTCTATGCCTCTGAACCATGTGATGAATCGCTTGCCGACGGCTGATGTTTTCTTATCGATCGGTTTTGGCTCTTTGTATACAGGAGTTTCGGTATCGAGGGCAAACCAATAAATAATCACATAGGTGAACAGAAAAAGCGAAGCGCGCGGTGGGAGCGTATACCAGATAACGCAGCATATCACGGAATAAACGCCTGTAAATACGAGCATTACAATAAAATGCTTTCTGTAATGCCTGAAAAAAATCATTGCGCATATGATGATAAGTCCTATGCACGATGCGATCGTCCAGCTGATGGTGGATGTCAGAAAAGGAAGCTGCTGATTAAACGCTGCGCCGGCTGTTATCGTTCCGACGGTTTTGATCAGGCTGTCAAAAACAGTTAATAAATTCAGATTTTCAGTTTTGGAAGCAGTCAGTTCGTTTGTGCTCAGGCATCCCAGAAGCGGCACTATCAGCAGGATAACTCCGGCGCCCGCAATTGCAAGGCCGGCAAGCCGCAGAATGTTCATTTTCCCTGAAGATGTTTTCCACAGTTTGAACAGGTCGATTATCATGTAGATACCGAGTATTCCGACCAGACCTGACATCATGAGGTGCGTATTTGCAAGGAGCGCAATAAGCAGTCCGTAGACGACAGGGCGGCGGTTTCTGTCCTTGTAGACGATGGCAAGCAGCACAAGTATCAGCAGAATGAGGCAGTATACGCGCGACATCACGCTGTTGTAAAATATCAGGCTGCCGGAAAACAGCACAATGCCTTTAAGCAGCGGTCTGAACGGAGCCTTCCATAGAAGAAGCCCGGCAGCCACGCCGGAAATAAACCAGCTTATGAACGGAAGGATATCCGCCGGAAGCCCCGCCTTGGCAAACGGGTAGAGGACAAAGTGCCAGAGCGGCGGGTGGCCTTCATATTTCATGAAGTCGATGATACCGGAAATATCGTTGTATTTTGCGATATTCCACGCCTGCGCCTCGTCGTACCATATTTCGTGGCGGGCGGCGCCGATGAAGGTCAGCGCAAGGTAGACAATGAACAGGCAGAGCAGGATAATGCTGCTTTTCGGTATGCTTCGCTTTCCTGAAGCGACAGTATCGGTCATTGCTTTTGCTCCTTTGCTTCCTCGTGGTATTCCTTCTCGGTGTTGACGCTCCAGACGCTCTCGCGGTCTCCGGTGCCGGAGATTATCGAGCGGGCGGCGTTCATCGCCGTCAGCATGGAGTGATCCATGTTGTTGTAGCGGTGCTGGCCGTTTCTGCCTATGCAGTAGAGATTATCGAAGCTGTCGAGGTACCCGCGCACCTTCCCGAACTCCTTGTAGGTTCCGAAGTACGCCGGGTAGGCCTTCTTCACCTTGGCGGTGAAGCTGTCGGCGATGTTCTCGCGCTTTATTATGCCGATCTGCTCCAGCTCCTTTGAGGCGAAGTCGATGAACTCCTCCGGGGGAGTGTTCCACATTTCGTCGCCCTCGGTGCAGAAGTACTCAAGCCCCACCCAGACGTGCTTCGTGTTGTCGTCCACCATATAGGGCGACCAGTTGTTGAATATCTGGAGCCTTCCGAGCTTTACCTCGCGCTCCTGAATGTATATCCAGCAGTCCGGGACTATATTGTTGATGGTCGGGGTCTTGGTCTTGTTCTGGATCTCGAGCCGGTCGAGCAGCAGGCCTACGGTGATGAAATCCCGGTAGGGAAGCTCCGACGCGATGTGCAGTATGTCCTCCGGCACGTTCGGGAGAGCCTGCACCAGATCCTTGACCGCCATCGAGGAAACAAGGAAGTCGCATTCGATGGTGCGCTCCTTGCCGAAATCTGGGGAGCCGCTGTCGGTGCAGCGCACGGTCACGGATCTCACGGAGCCGTTTTCCGTGTTTACGCGCACGACCTCGTGCTGCATGAGAAGCTCCGCGCCCTTTTCGCGGTCTATCTCTGCCATGCGCTCCCAGAGCTGACCAGGGCCGAATTTCGGGTAGTAGAATTCGTCGATGAGCGAGGTCTCGACGTTGTTCTTGTTTTTCTTGAACGGCTTGGAAAGCGCGGAGGTTATGACCTTCCACACGGAAAGCCCCTTGACGCGCTGAGCGCCCCAGTCCGCGGCGATGTTTGACGGGTGAACTCCCCAGAGCTTTTCGGTGTAGTCCTCGAAGAACATCTGGTAGAGCGGCTTACCGAAGCGGTTTATGTAGAAATTCTCAAGCGAGGTCTCCGGGAGCTTGTGGATAACGCTGCCGAGATATCCGAAGCCCGCCTTCATCGTGTTGACGAATCCCATGTTGATGAAGGTCGCAGGTTTCAGCGAGATGGGGTAGTCGAAGAAGCGCTTGCGGAAGTATATCCGGGACAAGCGGGTACGCGCAAGGAAAACGTTGTCGATTTTGTCCGGGTCTATCTCCGGGTCGTCGGAGAAGGTGTGGGTCCTGCCGAGCACTTTGTCGTCCTTTGAGGGCGCGCCCTGAAGCGGGAGGATATCCATCCACAGCTTCATGACCTCCTTGTTTTTCGAGAAAAACCTGTGGCCTCCGATGTCGATACGGTTCCCGTTGTACCGCGCGGTGCGGGATATTCCGCCGATGAATTCGCTGGCTTCGATTATTATGGGGTGATATTCGCTGCTTTCATTCAGCAGGGTGTATGCGGCGGTAAGTCCCGCAGGACCCGCGCCGATGATTACTACATTTTTCATTTGGTTTCAATTTTTCCTTTTCTGTCAAATATCAGTACCTTTCGTCCGACGTAATTCCATACAAGGACGATGGCGGCGGCGGCTATCTTTACAATAAGGTAGCTTATATGCAGCAGCTCGGTCCCGAGGTACATTATAAGTTCTGTCAGCCCCAGCCCGATCACGCCGACCACGGTGAAAATCAGGAATGCCGCCACGCTCTTACCGCTGCCGCGGTTGTCCTTTCTGCGGAATACGAACGTCAGCGAAAGCACGTAGTTCACGATCAGGCCTACGATGAATCCCGCCGCGGTGGAGATGAACAGCTCCCACGGAGTTCCTCCGGTGAGTATCAGCTCCTGAAACAGGAACAGCGTGCCGTAATCCGCCAGGAATGCGATACCGCCTACAACGGCGTATCTGAAGAATTCCCAGAACAGGCTCAGCAGCTTCCTGCGTTTCTCTTCTGTCAATAAGGCTCCCCCCCCCAATTTTTTTAGATGTATCAATTATACCACTTTTCAACATGACTTTCAATACAAAGAAATGACCAGTTTACAAAATCGTTTTATTAGACATATCCGCAAGCGCGTTTTTGTGGATTTTTCAGCCTGGTGTGAATGGACTTGTAATATCAGGTGTAATATATTTGTTCAATGTTTACATAATCTTTTGTGCAAAATGTGTAAAAAGGATGAAATTTCATAAAGGGTATTGTATATTTGCGATAAATATGTTACAATGTATACAGACAAGTTAACAGGCTCACGGGACGAAAGTTCGGGCGGTCCTGCTGATTTGCTTTAAAATCCCGGTTTGCCGGGCGGCGGCGTATGCCGCGGCTCGTCCGACCCGAAAGGAATGATCAGTATGAAAGTAACCATCACCGCTAAGAAGCTCACAATCAATCAGTCGTTCACCGACTATGCGACCCAGAAGCTCAGCGCAAAGCTGGACCGCTTCTTCCCCGAGGAGGCAGAGGCTAAGATCACCCTCGAGGAGCGCCGTGAACTTATCATTCTTGAGCTTACGGTAAAATATAACGGTATCATCTACCGTGCAGAGCAGTCCGCGAAGGACAAGAACGACGCCCTCGACGTAACCGTTGACCGCGTTATCCGCCAGATCAGAAAGCAGAAGACCAAGGTTGAAAAGAGCCTGCGTACAGGCGCGTTCGAGGGTCTTGCACCCGAGGCAGAGGAGAAGGAGTACGAGGTCATTCGCGAGAAGAAATTCCACCTCCGCCCGATGTCCGTTGACGAGGCTATTCTTCAGATGAACCTGCTTGACCACACGTTCTTTATGTTCAAGAACGCAGACACCGGCGCTGTAAACGTAGTCTACAAGCGCGACGAGGGCAACTATGCAGTTCTGGTTCCCGAGGGATGAGCAGCACAGGAAACAAGGCGTTAATACTTAAATAGCAATCAGCTCCGCCGGGATTTCCTGCGGAGCTTGAATGCTGATTAGGGCATTTGCACAAAAAAGTTGAAAAATCTTTGTGCAAATCACCGCCCTTGTAATGTAAACGATTTACTGCTATAATATAATCAAGGCAACCGGGAAAAGCCCGGAAAAACCGTAAATTAGCCGGAGAACCGGCAGAAATATCAGAATGATGGAGGAATACCAATGAACTACGGTCATTTCGACGAACTCAATAAGGAGTATGTCATCACCCGTCCGGACACACCTTCCGCATGGGCTAACTACCTCGGCGACCCCGAGTACGGCGCTATCATCTCCAACAACGCAGGCGGCTACAGCTTCGTAAAGAGCGGCGCTAACGGTCGTGTTATCCGCTACCGCTTTAACGGCGTAGGCACCGACACCCCCGGCAGATACGTATATCTCCGCGACCTCGAGACCAACGACTACTGGTCCGCTTCCTGGGCGCCCGTATGCAAGCCCCTCGATCAGTTCAAGAGCGAGTGCCGCCACGGTACCGCTTACACCGTTATCACTTCCGAGTACAAGGGCGTTAAGTCCGAGGTTACTTACTATGTTCCCCAGGGCGCTACATACGAGGTGTGGGCTGCCAGGGTGACAAATACCTCCGATAAGCCCAGAAAGCTCGCTGTTACCGGCGTATGCGAGTTCGTCAACGACCCGAACTACGAGCAGGATCAGGTAAATCTTCAGTACACTCTGTTCATCACCCGCACCTACTTCAAGGGTAACTATATCCACCAGATGCAGAACGAGATCTACAATCCGAACAGCGGCAGATTCCTCGGTCTGGCTGGCGCTAAGGTAGACGCTTACTGCGGCGACAGAGATTCCTTCGTAGGCACCTACAGAAGCTACTCCAACCCGAAGGGCATTGAGGAAGGTCTGAAGGGCGACCTCAACTACAACACCAACTCCGTTGGCGCACTCGAGAGCGACATCGTTCTCCAGCCCGGCGAGACCAAGGAGCTTACATACGTCCTCGGCGGTCAGAAGACCGAGGCTGAGATCACCGAGATCATCAGCAGATACGAGAAGTCCGGCGCGGTAGAGGCAGAGCTTGCACAGCTCAAGAACTACTGGCACAGCAAGCTGGACAACCTCCAGGTAAACACCCCCGACAAGAACTTCAACAACATGGTCAACACCTGGAACGCATACAACTGCTTCATCACCTTCATCTGGTCCAGAGCGGCTTCCTTCCAGTACTGCGGCCTGAGAAACGGCTTCGGCTACCGCGATACCGTTCAGGATATCCAGGGTATCATTCACCTTGCGCCTGAGATGGCAAAGAAGCAGATCGTGTTCATGCTGTCCGCGCAGGTAACTAACGGCGCAGGTCTGCCCCTCGTTAAGTACGACCACAAGGCGGGTCAGGAGAACCACCCCGACGAGAACGACGAGAACTCCGTATACGCGAAGCAGACTGGTCACCCCAGCTACCGTGCAGACGACGCTCTGTGGCTGTTCCCGACCGTTTACAAGTACATCTCCGAGAGCGGCGATTCCGCGTTCCTCGACGAGGAGATCCTCTACGCTAACGACGGCGAGAAGGGCACCGTTTACGACCACCTCAAGAGAGCCATCGACTTCTCCATGAACCACCTCGGCAACCACGGCATGCCCGCAGGTCTGCACGCTGACTGGAACGACTGCCTCCGTCTCGGCAAGCAGGGCGAGTCCACCTTCGTTGCATTCCAGCTCGTATACGCTATCAAGATCCTGCGCACCTACGCAGTTGAGAAGAACGATACAGACTACATCAAGTATCTTGACGAGATCGGCGCTAAGCTCGATACTATCCTCTCCGCCTGCTGGAACGAGGACAGATGGATCCGCGGCTACAAGGAGGACGGCGCCATCATCGGTCAGCGCACTGATCCTGAGGCTTCCATGTGGCTCAACCCGCAGAGCTGGTCCGTTATCTCCGGCTTTGGCACAAAGGAGCAGCAGGAGAAGGCTATGGACAGCGTTTACCGCGAGCTGAACACTCCGTACGGCGCAATGGTAATGTACCCGCCTTATGTAAAGCACGGCTTCCCCGGAGCGCTCATGCAGTGCTTCAACAAGTGCACCAAGGAGAACGCAGGTATCTTCTCCCAGCCGCAGGGCTGGCTTATCCTGGCTGAATCCAAGCTGGGTCACGGCAACCGCGCTTACCAGTACTGGACTGAGGCGGCTCCCGCTACCTACAACGACAACGCAGAGCACAGAGTGCTCGAGCCGTACGTATACGGTCAGTTCGTTGAGGGCAAGGACAGCCCGTTCGCAGGCCGCGCACACGTTCATTGGCTGACCGGTACCGCTTCCACCGTTATGGTTGGTACAACAGAGGGTATCCTCGGTCTGAACCCCGAGACCAAGGGTCTGGTGATCGACCCGTCTATCCCCTCCGAGTGGAAGGAATACACCATGGAAAAGACCTTCCGCGGCAAGAAGCTCCACGTTACCGTAAAGAACCCGAACGGTTCCGAGCACGGCGTGAAGTCCGTTACAGTCAACGGCGAGAAGATCGAGGGCAAGCTTATACTCGATTCTATCCTCAAGGCTGAGAACGACGTTGTAATCGAGCTTTAATTCAAGATAGAATTTATCCCCCGTTCGTGTGAGCGGGGGATTTTTTATGTTATTTCAGTCTGACAACATTTGACCACTTTCCGTATATCCGCTTTCCTCCAACGGTAATGTACGGGCGTATCCTGAACCTGCACCCGGATTTGGAAGTCCATTTAACCTTCAGGCTCAGCTTGTGGTTCTGAATGTCCGCAAGCTTTGTGAATTTACCCTTGCCCTCAGCCGCCTGTACCTCATAATTGGGGTATATACCGCCTGGCCTTGACCATGTAAGCGTGGCGCGGTTTTCATTTTTGACCTTACGTCCCTTTAACGTGGATTTCGGCGGAAGTATCTTGAATTTCAGCGTCTTTGTGCCTTTGAAGCTGTTTATTCCGGTTATGCGCACAGACGCTATGCCAGGTGTTACAGCGTCCTGATAATCTACCGTGTAGTCGTAACCCTCGTTGAGCGTACGGTCCTCGTATTCCGCCTCTATAACGGGTGTGAACGGCATTCCGGTGTAGGTCACAGTAGGGAGCGCCTTGAACTTGCAGCCGCTTATATCGTGCTCCTCGCCCGGTCTAAGAACCAGCGTGGAATATTCGTAGCTTCCGTCTACAAGCGTACCGGCACTGCGAATGTTATACCTGAACTGACAGGTAACGCTCTTGGCAGCCTGCCCGAATACCCACTCGCTGCTCTCTCCGTAAAGCATGCCGACAACATCGCCGTTTTCAGTGGTGCCTGTCCATATGTCAAACGAATCGTCGGTAGTGCAGTCGCACTCGATTATATCTCCGTTGGCTCCGTCGCCGCCGAAGAATCCGAACGTCGCCGACGTACCGAACGCGTCGTCCCACTCGCTAAGATAGTAATCGTCAAACTCCACATTGAAACCGATTCCGGCTCTTCCGGTTTCAGCGTAAGCCTGCTGATAAAGGTCGTACTTTTCCTTTGGAACGGTGAAAATTATGCTGGTGCAGTCCGGAATCACTCCCGTCCTGACCGTCACGCCGGGCTGTGAGAAGTCAAGGTCGTCCGGAAGCGTCAGGGCGGCTTCTGCGGTATTCTCTGCTGGAACAGCTCCGGACGGCTCCGCCTGCTCTTCTGCGAAAGTTTCCATCGCTGAAGCCGCTGCCAGGAAAACCGCAAGTACCGCGGCCGTTAATCGCTTGAATTTCATATTACCTACCTCCATTGATTTAATGTTACCAACATTATACATCGTTTGTTTTCATTTGTCAATGAAAATTCGGTTGGGTATGTAAAAAAACTCCCTGCCGAAGCAGGGAGTTTATATTGTTAATCAATATTGTGAAGCGCCTTGTAGATGTCCTGCATCTGCTGGTCGGTGGAGGCAATGGTCTCCGCGCAGTCCTTGAGCTGCTGCGCAAGGTCAGCTGACACCACGCTGTCGGTCTTGTATTTGAGGTCGTGCTCCAGGGTCGCCCAGAAGTTCATTGCGATGGTGCGTATCTGAACCTCCACGTGGACAAGCTCCTTTTTTTCGGAGAGGTACACCGGAGTCTCGATAACCAGGTGCAGACTGCGGTAGCCGTTTGGCTTGGGGTTCTGTATGTAGTCCTTGCGCTTGATGAGCTTCACGTCGTCCTGCGCGGTCAGGAGGTCTGCCACAGTGTAGATATCGTCGATGTAGTTGCACACTACGCGGACGCCTGCGATGTCGTTCAGCTCGCGCTTTGCGTTATCGCAGCTGAACGGTATTCCCTTGCGGTTGAGCTTCTCAAGAATGCTCTGCGGGGATTTCACGCGGTCCTCAAGGTGATGTATCGGGTTGTGGTCGTATTTCGTCTTGAATTCGCTGTCGAGTATCTCAAGCTTGGTCTTGACCTCGCGAATCGCGGACTCGTAGAGATGCTCAAGCTCCATGAACTGGTAGAGCTGGTCCATAACGCGCTGCTGTGCGTCCGCAGGGAGAAGCTGCTGTACAGGCTCTAGCTCGAATGTTTTCTGTTTTTCTTTCATTGCGTATCCTTTCACAAGCGTACAATAATATTATATCAGCAAATGTGATAAATTTGATAATGTTCGTGTGAAATTATTATGAAATATTACTTGTTTGCTTCGTCCTGCATACTATTCAGGAGCGCCTCTATGTCAGCCTGGGACATCTTACCGCCGGAAGGCGCGGAGGATTCAGCAGGCGCAGGCTCGGGAGCGGGAACAGGCTCAGCAGGTTCAGTGGGTTCAGCAGGTTCGGAAGGTTCAGCGGGCGCGTTAGCCGCGAGGAGCTTCTCAATGTCCTCCTGGGACATCTTGCCGCCGGAAGGCGCGGAGGATTCAGCAGGCGCAGGCTCGTCGTTTACCGGAGCTTCCGGAGCGTTGTTCTCGACTATCTCGGGTTCATCAGAATCGGAATCATCATTGCCGCCGAGTGCCGCCGCGAGCAGTTTCTCTATGTCGTCCTGGGACATTTTGCCTCCGGAAGGCTCCGCAGGTTCGATGATTTCTTCGGTCGGAGTTTCGACGGGTTCGGCAGGTTCGGCAGGTTCGGCAGGTTCGACAGGTTCGACAGATTCCGCAGATTCCGCAGGCTTTTCACTGCCGCCGGACATGTTCATTTCGTCGAGCATTCTCTGCACTTCGTCCTGCGACATTACGCCGCCGGAGGACTCCTCCTGGGAGCGGGTTGCCGGGTCGACCTGTATGTCCGAAACCGGTTCGGGAGCGGGGGAGTCGCTTATGCCTGCCGAGCGGAGCAGCGCTTCGATGTCGTCCTGCGACATCTTGTTGTTCTCCACCTCGGGAGCGGGCGCATAGGAGGTTTCGGGAGCGATAGCCTCCGGGGTTTTGGACTCCTCCATAATGCTTGCGACGTCCACCTTATGCTGATTCAGAATGCTGCTCACGTCCGCTTCCGGCTGCTTTGGCGGACGCGTGGAACGTCCCGGGCGGTATTCCCCGCTGGGGTAGGATATCATCGGAACCGGCTGTGCTTCCGGCGCGATGAGGTATTTGTCGAACTCGCCGCACGCCTGCTCGAAAGTTGTGGTCTCGCCGTCGAATCTTATCCAGTAGTCGTCGTAGGGAGTGATTCCGTGGGTACGCCTGAGTATGTTGTAGACGTTGTATTTTTCAATTCCCATTCTGTCGAGGATAGGGTATGTATAGGGCGTCTTGTCCTGAAAAACACGGCACGAGAACAAGTAGTAAATGTCCGAAATGTCGAGGGGACGGTGTATCGTTGTTATCATCAGCTCCTTGAAGCGGGTGATGATGGTATAGGATACCTCCTCGTCCTCTGAAACGAGATATTCGCATATCGGCGCTTCGCACTTCCACACAGTGAATTTCAGCGGGAGCGGCATTTCGAATGCGCTGTTGTCTACTATTCGATACCGGTTCGCCTTTAATACAACATTTTCCATAGTTCTACCCTCCGGAATACGTCCGCACGTATCACATTATTATAAACATTATACCACATTTTTGAAACATAAGCAATAGTTTTTTTATCTCTCCATATTGTGAACAAAATAATTTCGGGCGATTTGTGCAGGTTTAATAAAAATGCCGGACAATGATAAATTATTATTGTCAAAGTGTTTACAGAAACGAATTTATGTGTTATACTGATACTAAATAGCTGTGTCTGTCGCACGGCTGAATGCGGAAATAATCTGCTCTTGCAGAACAGAAACGGGGAGTATATATGAAGATCAGAACCATGCTGATGATCAGCGCCATGCTGTTCGCGATACTGCCGATGGTGATCTACACGGTGTTCGCAAACACATTGCTTTCTTCTGACGGCGACAAGCAGTTCAGAAATACTTTACTCGAGGTGGCAGAGAACGAGCGCTACACGCTACAGACCTACCTCGACACGGTGGATAAGCAGGCGGAGACCATTCTGAAGAACACCGAGGTACAGGACGTGATCAAGAGCCAGAAAACCACGGATTATGTCGGAAATTACCTTGTGCAGTTTGCAAACGAGAATCCTGAGATAGATTCCATCTCTCTGGTGGACAAGGACGGCAAGATCTTCTGCGGAAGCACCGGAAAGATCGGTCAGGTCATCGACAATTTCAGCGCGTATGACAGCTACGCAGACGGCGCTCTCTACTACAATGCAATAATCAATCCCGAGGCTACCGGCGGCGGAACCAACCCCACGATGTTCTACAAGAAGCATCAGGGCGGCGCGACCCTGCTTATCAGCTACAAGCTGTCCGGCAAGGGCTTCCTTTACAGCGCGTCCGGTGGAAGCACGTTCTACAACGGTTCTGTGACTGTTGCGGATTCTTCCCCCAATCACAATTACAATATCGTTGATAACTTCAAGGTAAACCTTTATTATGAGTACCCCTCCGATGTTTTCAAGAGCAGGATCGACAGCCTGACTGACGGCGCGGAGCCTGAGATAATCGAGTACTCTCCGGCAAACGGTTCCTCTGATAAGTGGTACGCCGCAATGGTCAAGGTCGGCGGCGAAAACGGACTTATCGCGATCGCAAGCTGCCCTGTGAACGGCAATGCAAATTCCTTCTCGCTGCCCGCGGGCAACGGCATAGTTGTGGCATGCGTACTTATCTCCATTGTTGCAATTGCAGGCGCTGTCGTCGTATCCATTCTTGTAACAAGACCGCTCAAGACCATCGAGGAGACCCTTGTAAAGGTACGCCGCGGCGACCACGAGGCGCGTATCCCGAACGAGGTCAGCAACAACGAGTACGGACAGATGTCCCGTGCGTTCAACAACCTGCTTGACGAGATCGTTGTCAGCGAGGACAGATATCGCACCATTACGGAGATGTCCGATAACATCATCTTCGAGTGGAATTTCAAAACCAACGAAGTGTTCTTCTCCAACAACTTCAACAAGAAGTTCAGCTACCGTGCTCCGTCCGACCACTTCGGTGACAGCTTCCTGTTAAAGGCTAAGCTCCACGAGGAGGACGCAGAACGCTACAAGCAGGACCTCGAGGCTCTGGGCAGAGGCGAGGAGTTCAAGCACAACGAGTACCGTATGAAGAACATCTACGGCGACTACATCTGGGTTCTTATCAGAACTGCGACCCTCCGCGACAAGGAAGGCAACCCGCTGAAGATCGTCGGCGTTATCCTGGATATCGACCGTGCGAAGAAGAGCGAGCAGCAGCTCACGACCCGTGCAAGCTTCGACGCCCTCACCGAGCTTTACAACCGTGAGACCATTGAGAGCCAGATCGACAACGAGATCACCCTTTCCGAAGCGCGTAAATCCGAGATGGCGGTTCTGTTCATCGACGTAGACGACTTTAAGCACTACAACGACCAGTACAGCCACGCGACCGGCGACCAGGTGCTGAAGTTCGTTGCACGCACCATAAAGGGCACTGTGAACGAGTTCGGCTTCGCAGGACGTTACGGCGGCGACGAGTTCATCGCATGCATTCGCAACGCGGAGATAAACGACCCGACAAGGGTTGCGCAGGATATCATCTCCAAGCTCGAAGAAGGCTTCGAGTGCGACGGAGTTCACCTGACCGTGAGCGTGTCCATCGGTATTTCGATGATAAAGGACGACTACAACACCCGTGTTGAGTATATCATCGGTAAGGCTGATGACGCGATGTATTCCGTTAAGAAGAACGGTAAGTCAAATTACGCGTTCATCTGATCTGAGTAATAAGAAAGACCGCTCGGGAGAGCGGTCTTTTTTTGTGCGGAGAATAGATTTGTGCGGGGTAAACTTTCAGGAGCCATCAATTCGGAG
>ENA-OPCO01000975-OPCO01000975.1-human-gut-metagenome-genome-assembly--contig:-NODE-975-length-19665-cov-3.022030_pt1 | contig 19665 bp, 18 predicted proteins | sample MGYA00241562_ERZ501475 | MGnify/ENA primary metagenome ERZ501475 (study PRJEB25962, sample SAMEA2042627) | human gut metagenome | biome: human gut; feature: human-associated habitat; material: faeces... | reverse complement strand
ATCTGCCGGTGCATTGTCCAGAAGCTGTTTCACTTTGTCTTTTACTTCCTGGCTTAAATCTTCAATCCTCATTCTTCATTTCCTCCTAACCAAAAAATGCACCCCAACCGGTGCTATCCTTTTCTTCCGTCTTTTCTTTTTTCTTATGAGTCAGCTGATAGAACTCAGCTAACTGCTTCTGATGCTCATTTCTGCTTTTCAGTTCCATCTGAAGTGCCTTGTTTTCTTTGATTACCTCCTGCAGTTTCATATCCGGATCTTCCACCTTCTGCGCAACGCCAATCTCATCAATCAAGCCATATGCTTTTGCTTCTTCTGCGCTCATGAAATTATCGCGCTCTGTATCTTCTGCAATCTTCTCTACCGTCTGTCCAGTATTTGCTGCTAAAATCTCGTTTAACTTTTTCTTTGTCTTTAAGATATTTTCAGCAACAATCTGAATCTCAGTTGCCTGTCCCTTGGCCCCACCGGAAGGCTGGTGAATCATCACCTCTGCATTCGGAAGAGCTAAACGTTTGCCCTTGGCACCACTGGATAACAAAAATGCTCCCATACTGGCTGCCATACCGATACAGATTGTAGATACATCACATTTGATATAATTCATTGTATCATAAATTGCCATACCGGCTGTTACGGAACCACCCGGACTGTTGATATACAACTGAATGTCCTTGTTCGGATCTTCCGATTCCAAAAACAAAAGCTGTGCAACAACCAAACTTGCGGTCTGATCATTTACCTCGTCTGCGAGGAAAATAATTCTTTCTTTTAAAAGGCGTGAATAAATGTCATAAGAACGTTCACCGCCACGACTTGTCTGTTCAATCACGTAAGGTACTAATGCCATTGCGAGATACCTCCATTCTTTTTGAATTGATTATTTCTCTTCTTTGTCTTCTTCTGCAGGCTCTACTTCTACTGCATTTTTCACAACAAAGTCAACTGCTTTCTGAACAGCAAGATCTTTACCAATCTGCTCTTTTTCAGCATCACCAATCATTTCTTTAATCTTGTCCACTTCCATCTGATACATGTTTGCCATGTTCTCGATTTCTTTGTCAATGTCTTTTGCTGTTGCTTTGATTTTCTCAGCGTCAACAATTGCCTCAAGAGCAAGACGAGTGCGGATTCTCTTCTCCGCTTCCGGTTTCATCTGTCCCATCAAAGCATCTACTGTCATGCCGGTCATCTGCATGTACTGGTCAAAGGAAAGACCCTGACTTGACAATCTTCCGGCAAACTCCTGAATCATCTGCTGTGTCTGCTCATCAACCATTGGTTCAGGCAGTTCTACTGTAATATTCTCTACTACTTTTTCTACTACAGCGTTTTCTTTTTCTCTCTTAGCTTCTTCTTTTCTGCGCTCTGTCAAGTTTTTCTTAACACTTGCTTTATACTCTTTGAGTGTCTCAAATTCAGAAACTTCGCTGGCAAATTCATCATCCAGTTTTGGACGTTCTTTCTTCTTAATCTCTTTTACTGTAACTTTGAAAAGAGCCGGTTTACCCTTCAAAGAAGCTTCATGATACTCTTCCGGGAAAGTTACATTTACATCAACTTCCTCGCCGACTTTTTTACCAACTAACTGGTCTTCGAATGTATCAATAAATGAGTGACTTCCGATTACCAAAGAGTAATCCTCGCCTTTGCCGCCCTGGAATGGCTCACCATCTACAAAACCTTCAAAGTCGATGACTGCTGTATCATCTTTTTTAATACCGCGGTTTTCAACAGTAATCATACGGCTGTTCTGCTCACGTACTTTGTCGATTTCTGCATTGACATCAGCTGCCATAACTTTTACCGTTTTCTTTTCTACTTCGATTCCTTTGTAGTCACCAAGAGTAACTTCCGGTTTTACGGCTACTGTAGCTGTAAATACGAAATCTTTACCTTTTTCGATTTCTACAACATCAATTTCCGGACGAGATACGATTTCCAAGCCACTCTCTTTTGCTGCTTCTTCGTAAGCATCCGGAATTGCAAAGTTTGCTGCATCTTCATAAAAAACTTCCGGTCCGTAAAGTTTCTCTACCATTTTACGTGGTGCTTTACCTTTACGAAAGCCCTGAATGCTGATGTTTTTCTTGTTTTTGTTATAAGATTTTACCATTGCCTCTTCAAATGCATCTGCATCTACGGTAATGGTGATTTTTGCCATGCTCTTTTCTAAATTTTCTACTGTGTAACTCATTTTGTTTTCCTCCAATTTTCTTTCCTTAATAAATTCGATAATTTCCACTTAATGCTAACAATGCAAACAAATACAGACAATTATCATAATATCTTCTCTCACCTTTACGAAGCGGTGTATTCCAGAAACGCTCTACACATTCTTTCGCGTAAGGTCCGTTTGCAGCCAGAGACGCCTGTGCATTCGTAGCAATCATAGCTACCGGATGCAGTGCCGGTTGTTCAATCACCGTACCGTCAATCTCGTATATTTTAAATTCTTCATCTTTGTGCGTTTCACAGAAGAATTTCTGCACTTTGTTATTATTTTCAACGTTCCACTCATCTGCTGCAAACCACTCGTAATCAAGACCAATGTTTGCAATAACACGGTAGGAATCGCTGTAATACCAGTCGTGGCGTCCACCGAAAACATCCTGCTCTTTCTCGTATGGTGTTCCATCATAGTAAGCATATTCAGCAGCCAGGCCGGTATCTTTATGACACGCTTTTTTCAAATACTCACGGCTTGCCTTTGCTGCCTTTTTCCAGAATGGACGGTCTTCTTCATTTGCCCACATACTGAATAACTCATAAAAGTGAGCACAATGATAGGATGGGTCACTGAACTTACGGCTCGGAATGAAGCGAATCAAATAATTCTCCGGCTCCATAATCGGATCTCCCGGCTCTTTTTCACCGTTGTGGATACAAGCACTTAAAATGTTTCTTGCTTCCTGTGAGTAATTGAAAATGCCTTCGCCGTCGCCCCAGCGGTGGGAAGCAAAAAACAATGCCATTGCAAAAAATTCTTCTCCATCCGGTGCCGGTCCTAAATCATTCTTTTCCCCGGTCGTCTTGCATGACCATGCAAAATATCCTTTATTATAACCATCTTCCATGTACATATAAGTTCTTGCCCATTTCCAAACACGGTCGAACTCATTTTTCATGTCCATCTGTACACACATCATCATAGCATATGACATACCCTCTGTACGGGCATCGAAATTACCGGTATCTTCAAAATATCCCATATCATCGCCGGCTTCAAAATAGAATTTTTCATCATCCGGACCATAAAATACAGTATGGAATGCATCTTTGAGTTTTTGATCAATTTCTTCCTGTGAATGCCCCAGTTCCGCGAACACATTGCGGTACTGTCCTGTGTAAAACGCACCTTTCATTCGTTACTCTCCTTTATTTTGTTTCTTTCTATTAATCTGGTACATGACCTTTTTCATGTAAAACTTTAACAATCTTATCCACATTTTCCCTGCACATCTCATCGGTCTCAGCTTCTACCATAACACGAATCAATGGCTCCGTACCGCTCTCGCGAAGCAAAAGCCGTCCGGCATCTCCAAGGCTTTCCGTTACTTCTTTCGCAGCCTTCTGTACATCTTCGTCTTCTCTTGCTGCTACTTTATCCTTTACTTTGACATTTTCCAAAAGCTGTGGATAAATCACCAGATCGTTTGTCAGCATCGACATCGGCTTTCCATAATGAAGCCATGCTTCCATAATCATAAGAGATGTCAGAATACCGTCTCCGGTTACTGCATGCTCCTTGAAAATGATATGACCGGACTGTTCACCGCCAATCACATAGCCGTTTGCCATCATATTCTCGCAGACATACTTATCGCCAACGGCAGTCTGCTCATAATGAATCCCCAGCTTATCAAAAGCCTTATACAATCCCATATTTGACATAACTGTCGTAACTACGGTATCGTCCTTTAACTTGCCCTGCTCTTTGAGGTATTTGCCACAAAGATACAAAATGTGGTCACCATCAATCACCTTGCCATCATCATCAACAGCAAGACAACGGTCTGCATCACCATCATAAGCGAATCCGATATCCGCACCGGTATCATAAACCAATGCCTGAAGGACTTCGATATGAGTGGAACCACACTCACGGTTAATATTGGTACCGTTTGGCTCATCGTGGCGGGCAATTACCTGTGCTCCCATCGATTCAAAGATTTCTTTTGCAATCATAGAAGCAGATCCATTTGCCAAATCCAACGCAACCGTTTTTCCATCAAACGGTTCTTTCACCAAATCTTTCAAATACTCGATATACTCGTCTCTTCCCTTGGTGTAATCGAAACAGCGACCAATTGCCTCACGTTTTGCCATCGGAATTTCTTCGCTTTCACCATCGATATACTTCTCAATCTGTTCTTCAATCTCCGGCTCTAACTTATGACCTTTGCCATTGATTACCTTAATACCGTTATCAAAATATGGATTGTGGCTTGCCGAAATCATAATTCCACAATCAAAGTTCTCTTTTCGCACCAGATATGACACACTCGGCGTCGTAGTTACATGCAATTCATATACGTCCGCACCGCTTGCTGTCAATCCACTTGCCAGTGCAGTTTCAAACATATAGCCGGATAATCTGGTATCTTTTCCGATTACCACACGTACCTTATGGTCTTCTTTCTGAAAATAATTTCCCAAAAAGCGGCCAACTTTGTATGCATGTTCCACATTCAAAGTCACATTGGCTTCTCCGCGAAATCCATCCGTTCCAAAGTACTTCATGTCAAACTCCAATCTGCCTTTATGGCACAACAATTAAAATGGGCATAGTTCACCCAAAATCTCATATGTACTACATTATACACAAAGGAGGTTAAAAAAGCAACCAAAACTTACCGAAGTGCTTTGCACCCGTCATTTTAGCTGCTTTCTCTTTCTTTCATTTCTCTCATCACCCGCGTAATGACGGGAAAGGAAAAACCTTTCCTCGCCAAATAAGCGGTTATTTTATTCAACTGTGTATACTCCATATCGGACAATCTCTGTCCTTTTATCTTTTTTTGAATCAAGTGCTCAATGGCAGCGGATTCGTCTTCTGTCTCGTATCCTTCCATCGCCATGGAAAGTATTTCCGGTGGAACTCCTTTATTTTTTAATTTAAACGAAATCTCCTTGCGGCTTCTTCTTCCTTTATGAAAAGAAATGTAATTTTCTGCATAGCGCCTGTCATCCAGATAACCAAAGCCGGACACATACTGCATCGCTGCTTCGGATGCCGTTTCAGAAAAGCCGGCACGGTATAAACGGTCTCTCAATTCCTTCTCCGTCCTGTCCTGCTGCAAAAGCAGACGCATCGCCTTTTCTTTTGCCTTTCTTACTTCTTCCGGCTCTTTTGCCGCTTTGTCCATCGGCTCGTTCTGATTCATCGATTACTCATCCTTTTTTGCTGTCTTCTTTGCCGGTGCTTTTTTTTCTTCCTCTGCTGTTTCTTCTTCCTCTGATGCATTCGGCAGACACTTCGCACGGACTGCTGTATCAACTTCAGCAAAGACATCCGGATGTTCCGTCAAATACTTCTTCGCATTCTCACGGCCCTGTCCGATCTTCTCTCCATGATAGGAATACCACGCACCACTTTTAATAATAATGTCATTCTTCGCTGCCAAGTCAAGTAAGTCTCCCTCGCGCGAAATCCCTTTACCAAACATGATATCAAATTCTGCTTCCTGGAATGGCGGTGCCACCTTATTCTTTACTACTTTTACGCGAACACGGTTTCCGACTTTTTCTCCGCCCTGGGATAATGTCTCGATTCTTCTTACGTCCAGACGAACAGAAGCATAAAACTTCAGTGCACGACCACCGGTTGTCGTCTCCGGATTACCAAACATGACACCAATCTTCTCACGAAGCTGGTTGATAAAGATAACGGTACAGTTTGATTTGTTAATTACACTTGTCAATTTACGAAGTGCCTGGCTCATCAAGCGGGCCTGCAATCCCACATGAGAATCTCCCATTTCACCGTCAATCTCCTGTTTTGGAACCAAAGCAGCCACCGAGTCCACAATTACAATATCCACTGCTCCGGAACGTACCATCGTCTCTGTAATTTCCATCGCCTGCTCTCCACTGTCCGGCTGGGAAATATAAAGCTCATCAATATTTACTCCAATATTCTTTGCATAAATCGGGTCCAGTGCGTGCTCCGCATCAATAAACCCTGCGATACCACCCTGCTTCTGCACTTCTGCTACCATATGAAGCGCAACCGTCGTCTTACCACTGGACTCCGGACCGTAAATCTCCACGATACGTCCCTTCGGAATACCACCAACTCCCAGTGCTAAATCTAAACTCAAAGAACCGGTCGGTACTGACTCTACCTGCATGTGTCTGGTATCTCCCAGTTTCATAATCGAACCCTGTCCATAATTTTTCTCAATCTGTGCAATCGCTGCCTCCAGCGCTTTTACCTTATTTGGATCTTTCTGCATGTTCATACCCTCCTGATTATCCGAACGGATGTTCTGTATGTATCTATACTATCCTATCCGCTCTTTGTTGTCAACTATTTTCTTCATTATAAAGTACAATCTTCCCCATTTCCAGTGTCGTCTGTCCGTTTCAGCCCCTCTGAAACGACTGAATCAACTTTTTACACCAAGGCGGTACGAAGTTTTTACCTTATATTTGTCAGAAACGGTAATGACTTTTCCATCCCATGGGTCAATCGCCACCAAATCAGACACTGAAATCCCGCTGCCACCCCCTGTCTTTTTACAGCCGATGATCGTTATCCAGTGCTGTGGTGTATTTCCGGTTACGTGAAGAATAGAAGGTTTTCCTGCCATTAATTCATTGTATGCCGCCTGCAAAACAGCTGCCTCTGAAGCGTAAGATTTCGTCGTATAGCCACCTTTGCTCCACACGCAGTCTACATTTGTAGAACTACTCCAATAACTGTGTGGACTTGTTACCGTACCGGTCAAAATAACGTTACAGTATGCAAGTGCATACGAAGCACACGCCTTTTTCTCAAGCGCCGTTCCATTGCTCTGGTACCCGACTGCCGCTATCTTTGCTGCGTCATAAGAAAGTGTCATATTGCTTCCACCGGATAAAGCTCCTACAGTAAATTCCCGGTTAATCAATATGATGTCTGTTTTTGTCACATCACGGATAGCTACAAGATAACGGTACGTTCCCTCTGTCAGTTTACCAAATGTAATAGCCGAATCGGCAGTAGAAACCGTTCCAAAGCAACTGTCTCCATTCCATTTCTTTTGCAGCATAACCTTTCCCGATTTGTCATATACCGAAACACTAAATAAGGAAATTGAATATCTGGAAGCAATCATCCCTTTCAGTGTAAAAGCATGTCCCACTAACAGTCTTGCCGGGTATGTGGCACCGGAAACAAATGCTGCCGGTGTCGGTTTTGCGATTTTCTCCCAGACAAAACGCCATTTTTTATTCCTTTTCCGTGTACCTAACGTAAGCGTATTTCCCTCGGAACATACAAACGCCTTGGCTCCGACACACTTCAGATACGTGCTTCCCCCACTTCCCTGATAAAGGGAAAATATCTGATTGTTATCTTTTTTACTATATTTTTTCTGCACCAGCGAATTTGACGCTTTATGATAAGTAAGATAAAGACTGCTGTTTTCATTTTTCAGGCGAATCTTTTTACCGCCGGCACTTTCAACCTTCCACATACGGCAGGCATTGTCACCCTTGGTCCACAGAGAAACCGCAGCATTTTCTGCCATGGAAGAATTCTTCACTTCCATGACAAGCTCTTTTTTATCCTGTGAGGCAATATAATAATATCCCACCGATTTATGTACCGTCTGATTTATCGTGATTTCATATTTTTTCTTTTCAAAATACAAATGCGTCAATTTCTTTTTCCCTGAAGTTGTTGTGACGCAGAGTGTGTACCAGCCTTTCTTTTTTATGGAAAGTGTTTTTTCACTCTTTTTAATTTTCTTTCCCTTTTTCCATACTTTTCCTGATGTGCTGCGAATTTTCCCTTGTCGAAATGAGATTTTCTTTGTGGATTTCGCCAGCATTTTTTTCTCCAATGCCGCAACCGAACCGGCATCTTTTGCCTTTTCTTTGGCATGAGAAGGCACCGGTGCCAAAATAAGCACCAGTGCCAGAATACTTCCTATAATTCCCACGCCTGCAAACCGCAGTCTGTTTTTTATCATTCTTTTGTTTCCTTTACTTTTTCATTGAAAACTACATAATTCGATTCAAAAATTCTACATAGCCTTTTTTCGTTTCATAAACATCAGCTTTGCTTGTAATTTCCCATGGTGCATGCATATTGAGAACGGCAACGCCGCAGTCAATGACATCCATGCCATACAGCGCCATAATATAAGCAATGGTTCCACCGCCACCGACATCTACTTTTCCAAGTTCGGCCGTCTGATAAGCCACCTTGGCATCTTTTAAGATACCACGGATTTGTGCCATAAATTCGGCATTTGCATCATTACTTCCCGATTTTCCGCGAGAACCGGTAAATTTGTTAAATACCATACCACGTCCAAAGTAAGCTGCATTTTTCTTTTCATAAGCGGATGCATAAACCGGGTCAAATGCGGCGCTTACATCCGATGAGAGCATTTTTGAATTTGCAAGGCAGCGGCGAAGGGCAAGGTCTGAATACTGTCCGCACACAGAGAGCACTTCTGCTACTGTATTTTCAAAGACACGGGAGCGCATGCCGGTCGCACCGACACTGCCGATTTCTTCTTTGTCTACAAGCAGGCAGCAGGTTGTGTATTCCGTATTTTCCACCTCAAGCATTGCCACCAAAGAGGTATAAGCGCAGACACGGTCATCCTGTCCATACGCCATAATCATGCTGGCATCCAGACCAGACTCACGCGATTTTCCTGCCGGTACCACTTCCAGTTCTGCCGAAAGGAAGTCTTCTTCTTCCATATCATATTTTTCTTTTAAAATAGAAAGAATCTGTTTGCTGACCGCCTCTTTTTCTGCACCTTTTAATGGGCGGCTTCCCACTAAAATATCAAGGGCTTCTCCCTCAATGACTTTGTTGGCTTTTTTCTCCATGTTTTCACCAGCCAGATGAATCAGCAAATCCGTCACACAGAATACCGGATCATTTTCATCTTCACCAATGCACACATCTACGATTGTTCCGTCTTTTTTTGCAATCACACCGTGAATGGCAAGTGGCAGCGTTACCCACTGGTATTTTTTGATACCGCCATAGTAATGCGTATCCAGATAAGCAAGTTCGGTATCTTCATAAAGCGGATTCTGTTTGATATCCAGACGCGGTGAGTCAATGTGTGCTCCTAAAATTGCCATTCCTTTTTCAAGAGGCTGTTTTCCTATCTGAAACAAAGCAAGCGATTTCTTCATATTAACAGCATATAATTTGTCGCCGGCTTTCACCTTTTTTCCTTCCTCTATCACTTTTTTTAAGTCAAGGTATCCGGCTGCCTCCGCCATCGCAACCGCTTGTTTCACACATTCGCGCTCCGTCTTTCCGGCATCCAGAAACTTTCTGTATGACTCATTCAGTTTTTCTAATTCAGAATTTTCTGCTTCTGTATATTCTTTCCATGCATTTTTACGTTCCATTTTCATTTTCCTTTCCATTTATAATATCCGTAGATTTTCCTACGGCACTTTTTCAGACGTCTTCTTCTTCAAATTCTACTACGACGTAAAATCCTTTTTCCGTGTGCTTTATTTCCTGCACAATACCTGTCCGCGACTGCAGCCGCTCTCGGAACACATAGTTTCCGGACATTGCAACCGCCGGATTGATTGTGTAATAATAAGCACTTGGCAAAACACCTTCGGTAATGGTGACCTCGTCTCCTTCTTTTACGAGATTCGGACGCTCCATTTTAAATTCCATTCGTCTCATCCAATGCCTCCCGTCTTTTTAATCATAAAGAACCCGCACTAACGTAAGCCCTTTTGCAGGTGCCGTCACACCCGCAAGCGCACGTTCTTTCTTTGCAAATACTTCATCAATCGATTCTGCCGTTCTTTCGCCCATGCCAATCTCGACAAGAGTTCCCGTTAAAATACGGACCATGTTGTACAAAAAGCCACTGCCGTAAAACGTCAGATAAATCCGATTTTCATCCTCCGTTATCGTGATGTCATACAAATTTCGCTCGGTCGACTTTTTACGTGAGGCTTTGGTGCAAAACCCTTTAAAATCGTGCTCGCCGACAAGCTTTTCCGCCGCCTGTCTCATCCGCATGACATCCAATTCTTTGTCCATCTGCCACATGTACTTTCTGCCAAATACATCAAATCCGTCCTTTTTGCAAAGGCAGTATTCATATACTTTTCCGGTTGCATTGAGACGGCTGTGAAATCGTTCGCCCGCCTCTTCTACTTTCAGTATCCGTATATCTTCCGGTAAATATTCATTTAACGCATCCTGCAATTGCTGCGTTGTTTTTTCTGTATTTAAACGAAAATTTGCAACCTGCTCTTTGGCATGCACACCGGCATCCGTGCGTCCGGCTCCATCAATCGTCACCGGAAATTCCATCTGCTTTGACAGCACTTGTTCAATCCGTCCCTGAATCGTATTTTTTTCTCCCTGCTGCCTCTGCCATCCACGGTAACGGCTTCCATCATACTGTATTTTAATGCGGTAATTACTCACAGTCTGTCTCCCCGGTCACTTTCATATTTTTCTCTCATACGAAGTTCCGCCATAATTCTCTCGAATCCGTCTTCGTCATCCTCTAACGACAAATCCAGACTCACGGCAATATTATTCAAAATGTGCTCTGTTAAATCATCCTGCATTTCTTCCAGAATCCGAATTTTCTCATGACACGATTCTGCATCCAAGAAGGCAAGCATCTTCTGAATTGCCTCCGGCACTTCCGGTTCTTTTGCTTCTTCCGGTTTCTCGGCTTCTACCGGCCCTCCATCCATAATTTCTCCCTTGGAAATTCTTGGCTGCTTATTCGGCAAATCTTCTCTTTTTTCAATCTGTTTTCTTCCAACCAGTGGCAATTCTGCAAATTCTTTTACATACTCAGCAAAAAACTGCCGCTTTTCCATAACAAAATGGTCATAGGGTTTTGTTAATTCCTGATAACAGATTACTTCCTGATAAGTAGGCTTTGTCTGGGCTCTTGCAATAATCTGTACAGGCGCCCCTGTCTCCTTGTGGTAAAACAATCTTGATGTCATCCCAAACACTTCCTTTATAGTTTATAGTCAATCTTATCATAACAAAAAAAACGGGAAACCGCAAGGAGCATAAAACTCTTTAGGGTTTCCCGTTTTACTTTTATTTTTTAGTATACCGTAGCGCTGCTTACGATTTTACTGGATACTTTTTTCTTACCGACTTTTGTCTGATATCTCAACTGAACATAATACGTTTTCCCTTTTTTCAGTTTCTTCTTGCCACACTTTGTAATGGTATAACTGGATTTTTTTGAGCTTAAGGATTTCACTTTCTTAAATCCACCATTTGATTTTGTGGATACATATACCTGATAACCGCTGGCACCGGAAACTTTCTTCCATTTCAAATAAATCTTTTTACCGTTACTGCTGCGTTTTGCCGTTACTTTCTTACAGGATGCATGATATGTATACGGAGACCATGCGCCGTAATAAACTTTATTTCCAACTGTCACATAAGCTCTTACACGGGCTTTTACGAAAATTCCTCTTGGGAAAGGCTTTACATAGGTGTAAGAACTTGTTGATGTAGCTCTGAAATATGTCTTTTTGCCATTTGCAGATTTCACTTCATACTGATAGCCATCCGCATTGTTTACATCTGTCCAGATATATTTTGCTTCTTTCAGCGAATCCCAATAATACTGCATAGCAATCCGGCTTACTTTAATCGGAATCGCTTTCATCTCAACACCACTACACTGGTCACCGGTTACTGTGCCGCCGGTCACATTTTTCACAGCAGCTACTGAAAATCTGGTAGATGTCGTTGCAGCAACACCGGTAATCGTTGCAGAATTTGTTGCTGATGTACCAATCTGTGTCCAATTGTAGTTAATATACCCATAAATCACATAAGAAGCTGCTCCTGCAGATGCATTCCATGACATGGAAATTGAATTCACACCTGCTGCCGTCTGTGTCAAGCCGGAAACCTCCGTCGGTTTTGTCGATACGATAGCCGTCTCAGAAACACCGACCATCACATGAGTTCCCATATAGTGACTATCTTTGTATGCCACGACACGTGCATAATAGCTGGCACCTTGTGTTAAATTATATACCGATTCACTTGGTGATGAACTGTTATCCATATCGATCCAGTTTTTTCCATCCTGGCTAAACTGTGTATGGTAGTGTCCGGCTCCAAGCTGGGCATCCCATGCCAAATTCACGTAACTGCTTCCTGCACCAGTCTGCTTTACACCCATGTTCACTGCTGCCTTACTCTGCGTTCCCGCTGCAAGGAAAACAACAAATGCAAACACACATGCGGATAAAATTTTCGTGATACCTTTTTTCATCTTTTACTCTCCTTTTCTTTTCAAACTCAATCTGTGATAAATCAGATTAAATAATAATATAATACCGCCTCAATTATACAGCAGGCACATTTTATTTGTCAAGCAACAACGCGCAAAATTCAAGTAAATTTGATGTAAATAATTTAACAATTCTTTTCCTTTATCAGGCGCACTAATTTGTGTCTGAATGCTTTTTCGTAAACGTTTCCGGAATCGAACGCATACTTATTAAAATCGAACCGGCTGTTTCCAATGCGCTCCCTCGTATAAAATTTGTCTTCACCGTTTTGAAATGTCACCCATACAGCACCGGTCAGTTCCTCTGTCGTATAGTCTGATTTTTCCACCATCATCGGAATTGCCTTTTTACTAAGAAGAAATACGTGAGCGTAAGTGCCTACCGTCTCAGCCAAACGATTAATATTAATCTGACGCTCCGAGTCCTCTTCTTCCACAGCCAGAATAACCGGCAGTGTACGCGAATGGTCTGCGATAAATTCACTCAACATCTCAATTTCCTTCATTTTTTCTACTTTATGAGGCTTTGTCATCATTGGAATCACATCTGTATAACCAATCTTTCTAAAAATTTCATCTACAAAACGAGGTTTGTTAAAACTGTCACGAATCAAACGGTCCGGATTATGACAATAATCACAATCCACTTTCATACGAATATAGTCGCTTCGCTCCAAAATCACCTTAGTACGCCATACCACGCCTTTACGCTCCGCATCCGCGTGCTCAAATGTAAGTTTATAAAATCCAAGGCTTATATTCCCTAGTATTTGTAAATAATATCCTGCTTCATGGTATTCATAATCAATCGGTGTATCCGGTATTCCTTCCACAATATTCTGCAGCCGTCCCTGTGCCCATCCGGCAATGAATTTCACCGCCGTTAAAAATTCTTCATTTAAATCTCTTTGCGGGTCATGCAACAAAGTCACTTTTAGCTGAAATGAAGGCGTCACATCCAAAGGATTCAGTTCCAGTCTTTCATTTCGCTGAGGCTTCTCTACCTTTAATATGTCATGACATATTTTCGCAAGTTTGCGTTTTAACTTTGGCTCGTAATCCGCTACGGAATCATTAATGACTTTTACTATTAAATTGTAAGTAATTTTTTCATGGTAACCATCTCGAAGCAGTGCAAACAATACTTCCGGTCTGTTACATCGGTACAGACAGTAAGCTGCTTCTTCATTTTCATCCAAAAATTGACAGATTTCTTCTGCCAATGGCTCTAAATCAAACCGCAGGCGGAATTTTGCCTTAAGCATCATTTCCCACTTTCGCTCGGTATAATGATAATCTGCCAGCTTTTCAAATACATTTAATGTCGTCCAGTCACAAAGTTCCAGATTGGCAAGAACGCTGTTTAAGGTCCTTGACAAATCCTCGCGCCAAAAATCATCACCATACGGTGATTTGTAACGCATATCGTGTTCAATCTCATGCCATCCCTCGAAAGAAATGGTGCGAAGCTGAACTTCAAACGTCGCATCAATCGGCAGAAAACTAATGTCTCCATTATAGACACGCTGATATTCTTCCGGCACCCAGAACACGCCATTTAACTTAGATGCCTTAAATTCTTCTTCGGTATTGTCCGTTTTAGACCACTCGCCCACCTGCCGAAATGTTTTCTCCAAAATCGTCCGCACAATATCCATATCATCCTGATAATACACAACGACACGCAGTCCAATTAGATCCTGCATCTTCTTGTCGTGTTCCCCAAATCCATACCCCGGTTTTTCTAATTTCTGTGCAATGGAAAATGGTGTCTTCGCACGGCTGAAAATACGAAAATAGATACCTGCACGGTTCAATATATTGCGAATGTCCTCTTCCAGCCTGTCTCCAATTCCTTCCACCTGTCGTATATGCATATTCTTTTGTATCTCGTCTACGTTATATTTCAATCCCCCATACCTTCTTTCTCAAAGCAATCTTTTTTTATTTTACCATTGTTTGGGTGAAAAAGAAAGCAGATTCCTCAATTCACAAACAATTCACAAATTATATTAAATTTGAACACCGTTTCGACACATTTGACTTTTATACTAAAGCCATAAGTTGAAACAAAGAACAACTTCAACTTATATGACAAATGCCAATTTCACATTTTTGATATTTTTTCATAAAACTCCTCTTTCAAAAGGGCGGCTGGGTTACCAGTCGCCCTTTCCCTTTTGTAAAGCTGTTACAGCAAATTTAATTTCTTTCTGTCTTGTCAGCTGTAAAGTTTTGTGTTATGATAGGACACAATACACAGAAAGGAACAGATAATTATGTCTGATTTACAAAACCGTATTAAACAATTGAAACAAGAAAAAAATGCTGTTATTCTGGCACATTACTACGTTCATGACGAGGTACAGGAAATTGCTGACTACATCGGCGATTCCTTCTACTTAAGCAAAGTTGCCACGAAAACAGATGCTGATACCATCGTCTTTTGCGGTGTTTCGTTTATGGGCGAGAGCGCCAAAATCTTAAACCCGGAAAAGACTGTACTTATGCCGGATGAAACAGCAGACTGTCCGATGGCACACATGGCGGATATCGACCGAATTGAAGAACTCCGCAAAGAATATCCGGATTTAGCAGTTGTCTGCTACATCAATTCGACGGCAGAATTAAAGTGCCACGCAGATGTCTGTGTGACTTCTTCCAATGCAATCCGCATTGTAAAGGCACTTCCAAATAAGAACATTTTCTTTATTCCAGATGAAAACCTGGGACGTTTTGTTGCTAAACAGGTACCGGAAAAGAATTTTATTTTCAATGACGGCTATTGTCATGTACACGCATCTATCCGGAAGGATCAGGTAGAAGCTGCTAAAAAAACTCATCCGAATGCACCTTTTATCGTTCACCCGGAGTGCCGACCGGAAATTCTTGATTTGGCAGATTTCATTGGCAGTACATCCGAAATCATTGATTACGCTTCATCCGCTGATGCCAAAGAATTTATCATTGGTACAGAACTTGGCGTTTTGTATGAACTGAAAAAACAAAACCCGGACAAGACCTTTTATTCGGCAGGTTCTGCTCAGTGCTGTCCGAATATGAAAAAGATTACACTCGAAAAAATTGTCCATGTTTTAGAGACAGGGGAGCATTCGATGTCTGTCACGGATGAAATGCGCACACAGGCAAACCGTCCTTTGGAGCGGATGCTTGAACTGGCAAAGTAAGGAAGGGAGATATTCTCATGAAACATACCGATTTTTTAATTGTAGGAACAGGGGCCGCCGGTTTATTCTGCGCCCTTCAGATTCCAAGCGATAAACAGGTTCTCATGATTACGAAAGAAGACGCTGACGAAAGCGATTCCTTTTTGGCGCAGGGCGGTATCTGTGTCTTAAAGTCGGACGACGATTATGACAGTTATTTTGAAGATACGATGCGTGCCGGGCACTATGAAAATCGAAAAGAATCCGTCGATATTATGATCCGCTCCTCGCAATCGATTATTAAGCAATTGGTGGAGTACGGCGTGGATTTCAAACGTGAAAATGGCGAATTCTGCTACACCAGAGAAGGTGGTCACTCCGATTCACGTATTTTATTCCACGAAGATATTACCGGGGAAGAAATCACAAGCACACTTCTGGCGCGGACGAGAGAACGCGAAAACATTACCATTTTAGAACATACTACCATGTACGATTTTCTTATGGCAGATAATATTTGCTATGGCGTAATGGCTCAGATGGCGGATGGCTCAAAGGAAAAAATCACCGCTGATTATACGATGTTAGCATGCGGTGGACTTGGCGGCATTTACAAACATTCGACGAATTACCGCCATATTACCGGAGATGCTTTGGCAATTGCTAAAAATCATGGCATCCGGTTAGAGCACATTGACTACATCCAGATTCACCCGACTACTTTGTACTCCGAAAAACCGGGACGTCGCTTTCTGATTTCCGAATCCGTGCGCGGTGAGGGTGCGATTCTGCTGAATAAAGAGGGTAATCGTTTTGTCAATGAACTGCTGCCCCGCGACTTATTAACAAAAGAAGTCCACAAACAGATGGCAATTGACGACATGCCTTATGTTCGTTTGTCGATGGCACCGATTCCAAAAGAAACGATCATCAGCCATTTTCCAAACATTTACAAACGCTGTCTGGAAGAGGGCTACGACTGCACGAAAGAGCCAATTCCTGTTGTTCCGGCACAGCATTATTTTATGGGTGGTATCTGGGTTGACAAAGACAGCCACACTTCTGCCGGACATCTGTATGCGATTGGCGAGACGAGCTGCAACGGTGTACACGGAAAAAACCGTTTAGCAAGCAATTCTCTGTTGGAGAGTTTAGTATTTGCCCGCCGTGCTGCCACACATGCAATGGAAGAATATACCGCTTTGCCGGAAAAAACTTTTGATGATATTTTGCAAAATGATACATTAACAAACCTCACCGAATCCTACCACAAGGAATTGTTAGAGGCAATTGAAAAAGAAAGGGAGAAAACAAATCATGAATGAAATTACAATGCTTACAAATGCAGACCCGTTAATCCGCATGGCTCTTGACGAGGATATCACGAGCGAAGACATTTCGACCAATGCCGTAATGCGGGAAGCAAAACAGGGTGAAGTTGATTTAATCTGCAAGGAAGACGGCATCATTGCCGGACTTTCAGTATTTAAACGTGTTTTTACGCTACTGGATGCGGACACGGAAATTACTTTTTTCTGTCAGGATGGCGATGAGGTAAAACAAGGTCAGAAAATGGGCGTCGTGCGAGGCGACATCCGTGTTCTCCTTTCCGGGGAAAGAACGGCACTGAATTATTTGCAGCGTATGAGCGGAATTGCCACTTATACCAATTCGATTACAAAACTGCTTGCCGGTTCTAAAACAAAATTATTAGACACAAGAAAAACAACACCAAACAACCGTATTTTTGAAAAATACGCGGTAAAGGCAGGCGGCGGTTACAATCACCGCTACAATCTTTCAGATGGTGTTTTGTTGAAAGATAATCACATTGGAGCTGCCGGCAGTGTGGCAAAAGCAATTGAAATGGCAAAGGAATATTGTCCTTTTGTCCGTAAGATTGAAATTGAAGTGGAAAATCTTGATATGGTGAAAGAGGCGGCAGACGCCGGAGCAGATATTATTATGTTAGATAATATGTCGCATGACGACATGAAGGAAGCCATCCGTATCATTGACGGACGTGCAGAGACCGAATGTTCCGGCAATGTCACACGAGAAAACATTGCCAAATTAATTGACCTTGGCGTCGATTATATTTCCAGCGGTGCTTTAACCCACTCCGCACCAATTATGGATATTTCCCTGAAAAATCTGCATGCAACAGAGTAAATGGAGGTACCGGATATGTCTGGAGAAAAACGACGAGACCGATTGCTTCAATATCTGGAGGAACACGACAAGCCGGTTTCCGGAACCGAACTGGCGAAGGAATTCGGCGTAAGCCGCCAGGTGATTGTGCAGGACATTGCACTTTTGCGAACCGGTCATGTAAAAATTATTGCAACCAACCGTGGATATCTGGTTCCACCGACTAAACCAAGCGGGGTTCGACGTATTTTCAAATGCCGTCATACGGATGAACAGGCAGAGGACGAATTAACCTGTATCGTGGATTTAGGCGGTATCGTAGAAAATGTATTTGTAAATCATAAAATTTATGGTAAAATTCAAGCAGATATGAATATCCGCTGCCGACGAGACATCAAAGAATTTATCGCGGGCATTAAAAGTGGAAAATCCACGCTTTTAAAAAATGTGACATCGGACTACCATTACCACACTGTCACCGCAGAGGAAGAACGGATTCTGGATGACGTGGAAGCGGAGTTAGCAAAGCGTGGTTATCTGGTAGAACAGAAAAAGGAGGAACTGCAATGAGTTTAGAAGTTGGAATTAAAGGAACCTGCACGGTTACTGCCGACGAGTCCAATTCGGCAAAAACAATGGGGAGCGGCACACTGGATGTATTTGCCACTCCTGCTATGATTGCTCTCATGGAAAAAACAGCATGGACAAGCGTGGCTCCGTATTTGGAAGCGGGCGAAGGAACCGTAGGAATCCATTTGGACATTTCACATGATGCCCCAACACCGCTTGGCATGACCATTACCTGCGAGAGTGAACTGGTAGAAATCGACGGACGAAAGCTGGTCTTTTCCGTCTCGGCAAAAGATGAAAAAGGGACCGTAATCGGACGCGGCACCCATGAACGCTTTGTGATTTTGGAAGAAAAATTCCAGGAAAAAGCAAATCGGGCTTTGTTAGGATAAAAAAAGAAGTTCAACCGCGTTGTAGTCTTCTGCGGTTGAACTTCTTTTTAGTTTTAGTAAATCAATTCCACATCATCTAAATACCATGCTAAGTATTCTTTATTTGCCGGGCCATAACTTCCACCAACTACAAAATCAAAGGTTGTCTGGCTTCGCAAATCTGCGGTCAGTTTCTTGTTAAACAACAGCGTCTTTGTCGCAAAACCAACATCTTTATCTGTCTCCTTGAACTTATGTCCTTTGGCGCTCTTGCCATTTTCCACCTGAGGCATACTGCCATCATCCGGTGTTTCCGGTGTCACCATACCCTCTGTATAATAGAATTTATAATACTCTTTCTCATTTGGAAGGGCATTGCTCTGTGTGGTATATGTGTTAAATGCATATTTTTTATTAATCGTGCCTGCTTTGCCAAAGAATGAGTTGATTCCAATTCCCACATGGCGGGACGCATCGCTGACAACACGAACTTTTACGCGGATTCCTTTATAATCACCCAATTTCTTTGCTGATATGCCTGTCAATTTTTCAAGGTCAACGGTAAATACCGGGCAAAAACTATAGAACTTTGGTATAACCTGAAGGACTTTGTTATTTGCATTTTCCGGATCTGTAATAACCTTCATTGTCTCTCCTTTTGCGAGATAATGTGCCGGTTCGTTTCCACCACTGGTAAGTCCCTCACCAAGTGTGTAATTTCCCCAATCCGTTCCTGCTGTGTAACTTTCAAAGTTTTCGACCATCTGAGACTGATATACGGTCTTTTTCTTTACTACTTTCTGTTTCACGGTAATTTTGCATTTCAGCTTCTTCTTACCGATTTTGGCAGTAATCACAGTCTTACCTTTTTTCTTTGCTTTTACAACACCTTTTCCATTT
>ENA-OPCO01000971-OPCO01000971.1-human-gut-metagenome-genome-assembly--contig:-NODE-971-length-19710-cov-6.620402_pt1 | contig 19710 bp, 13 predicted proteins | sample MGYA00241562_ERZ501475 | MGnify/ENA primary metagenome ERZ501475 (study PRJEB25962, sample SAMEA2042627) | human gut metagenome | biome: human gut; feature: human-associated habitat; material: faeces... | reverse complement strand
TCTTTCTTCGTGACGCTCTGCTGCTTTGACCAGCCGCGCGTTGATGGATGAGCGTTGGCAGACAGCCGTCCAGCGTTCATCCATCAGCGCGACTATGGCAAAGGCAGGAATCCCCTTGGCGCGCTCCTCAGCCGAAGCCGAAGAGCGCGCCAGAGGGAAGTAGTGCAGGATTACTCCGCCAGACCGGAGACCGTGAAGGTGAAGACCGTCGTGGTGTTCGGGGCGGGCACGGTCAACACAACGCCATCCGCCTTGATGTTGTTGTAGTTGTCCTCAACAATCAGCTTCACCCAATCGCCGGAGGTATCCACCACAACGCCGGACTGCGTCTTGCCTTCGCCAATCTTGATGGTCACATCAGAAATGGTGACGTAGCCTTCCTTGACCAGCTTGGACGGAATGTCCGTAGAAACGCGGAAGAAATGGAATGCGGTATCCTCGCCGAAGCCCATGTCGCCCGTGGTCATGGAGCAGGTGTAGGTGCCGTTGCCGGAGATGACCGCATCCTCGAACGTCGCGCCGTAATCGGTAATCGTGCCGTCGTTGTTGGTCTTCGCCAGCTTGGTGAACACATCGTTGTCCGCGTCGCGGCCGTAGGAGGGTTCCTCCCAGTCGTTGCGGAAGATGTAGTTCGGATCAGACTGCACGGCGATGTACGCGCCGTAGGTCTTGGCGGTCAGTTCCTTCACTTCATCTTCGGTCAGGGGCTGTTCGGTTTCTACAACCGGCGGCACACCGTAGATGTAGTCGAAGGTCACGTCGATGGTCTTGATGCCGGAGAGTGCTTCCGCCGTCGCGATCTTCGCGGTCACGCCTTCGAGGTCGCCGTCCGCCACGCGGGCTTCCGCCGGGATGTCCGTCACCCATTCATTCCAGATGTTGGAGCGGGTCACGATGCCGTCGTCGGTCGTGGTGAAGTCCTTGCCGAGTTCAATCGCTTCGCCGTTGACCTTGACTTCGGTGATGTCGATGAAGTAGCCGGGGAAGGTCGCTTCGCCGTTCGCAATGCCGACCGCCATGAACGCAACACCGGGGATTTCGCCGTCCTTAACGCCGGAGAAGTCAAGGGACAGGGTGTAGGTGCCGGGGCCGTCCACGGTCACAGCGTTGCCCTCTGCAAATTCGCCGGGATTCCACGCGGAGGTCGCCCAATCGCTGTCGGCGAACATCAGGAACGCCGTGTCCGTCTTGGGCACGAGGGTGAAGTCGATTTCGTAGGTCTTGACGGATTCAAACGCCGCCTTGTCCACGATGACAGGAGACACGCCCGTCAGGTCCTTGTCGTAGGAGCGGACAGAAGCGTCAGTGGGAACTTCGGCAACCCATTCGTTCATGATGTTCATGCGGGTTTCCACCTCATCGTCAGAGGAGGTGTAGCCCTTGGTGAACGCAACGGATTCGCCGTTGATACGGATATCGTTGAGCTTGATGGACATGCCGGGGAAGAGCTTTTCGCCGTGCTTGATGCCCAGCGCGGTAAAGGCAACGCCGGAAGCCGCGCCCGCTTCAGTCGCGGTGAAGTCCAGGCCCACGGTGTAGTCGCCCGCGCCGGTCACGGTCGCGTTGGTCGCCTTCACAGCGGAATCGTCCGTGCCCCAGTACTGGCTCGTCCAGGAGGAGTCGGCGAACATGATGTACGCCATGTCAGCACCGTAGCGGAAGAGCGTGAAATCAACCTCGACGTTTTCCACGCGCTCGAATGCCGCCTTGTCCACGGTTATCCAGTTCGCGTCCTCGGTCACGCCGTCCCAGGAACGCGCGTCGGCGGGCAGCTCGCTGACCCATTCGTTGTAGATGTTGGAGCGGGTAATGATGCCGTCGTCAGAAGAGGTGTAGCCTTTCTTCGCTTCGATGGGCTGACCGTTCACGCGAATTTCGTCTACGCGAATCGTCCAGCCGGGCAGTGCCTTTTCGCCGTTCTCCAGACCGATGGCCGCGAACGCAATGCCACTCGCCGCGCCTTCGGGCGTACCGGTGAAGTCAAGGCCTACGGTGTAGGAGCCCTCGCCGGTAATCGCCGCCTCGGTCACCTTCATGCCCTCCGCCGGCTCAGAGCCGTCGTGCCACCACTGGTAGTGCCAGTTGGCGTCGGCATACATCAGGAATGCCGTAGAGAGCGGTTCGACTTCGCCCGCCACGGGAGATGCCACAGGAGACGCCACCGGAGATTCCGCCACAGCGGTCATGCCCAGCGCCATCGCCAGCACCATCAGCAGTGCAAGAAACTTCTTGGTGCAATTCATGATGATTCCTCCTTAGAGAAGCTGATTGTGCCTGATGCCTGTCGGCGAAACGTTTTCGTAAGTCTCCGAGGTTTACGAAAGCGTTTTCGTCTTTGCCCGGATTAAGGGCAGACATTTCCGCACTTGTAAATCCATTATAGCTTTCGGCGCGTCATTTGTCAAGTTCAAACTATATGATATACAAGATTTGTGCAAGATTTTGCCGTGCTTCTTTATTAAAACTGCCTAAATCAATCAGAAATCGATCTGCAAGTTCCTTACACGGCAATTTTCGTCAGACAACGTTTTCGTTGGTCTATTCGGTCTGTTGCTGCTCTTTTTCCGACATGAAAACAGTTGTTTCCCTTTGATATTGTCTGTTTCAGACGCAGATTTACGTCATTTCCCGATTTTTCAGCATTTTCAGCAGGTTCCAGCGTCGCCGCGCAGCTTCTTCCGCCATTTTGCAGAGGGTTTCGCTCTTCGCCGGATCGCTCCGGCGCAATGCCGCAAACCGCCCCTGCCGCATCAGGAACGCCTGAAAATCCCCGTCCGGCGCTTTGCTGTCCAGCATCAGCCCATTCGCCGGATGATAGCGGTACAGTGGGAAATATCCGCATTTCACGGCGTCCTTCTCGATTTCCTGCACGTCACGCATGTCAATCCCGTGCGCAATGCAGGGCGCATAGGCAATGATGAGCGCCGCGCCGTCCCACGCTTCTGCCTCGCGCATGGCCTTCAGCAGCTGATTCGGATTCGCGCCCATCGCCACCTGCGCAACGTACACATGCCCGTAGGTCATTGCCATCAGCCCCAAATCCTTCTCCGCGCCGGATTTCCCGCCGGACATGAGCCGTGCCGCCGCACCCGCCGGAGTCGCCTTCGATGCCTGTCCGCCCGTGTTGGAGTACACCTGCGTGTTCAGCACAAGCACCCGCACCTTCTCGCCCGATGCCAGCACATGGTCAAGCCCGCCGAAGCCAATATCAAACGCCCAGCCGTCGCCGCCGATGAGCCACACGCTCTTGGCCGCCAGCAAGTCTGCCGAATCCGCAATTTCCTTCACCAGCGGATGTGAAAGCGTCTCGCACGCCGCCAGCAGCGCTTTCCCCGCCTGTGCCGAAAGCGCCGTATCCTCGCGGCTGCCCAGCCACGCGCGGCACGATTCCGCCAATTCCGGGCACTCTGCCGCCAGCGTCTCGACCTGCTCCGCCAGATGCGCCCGTCGGTGCTTCATCGCCAGATACAGCCCGAAGCCAAATTCCGCGTTATCCTCAAACAGGCTGTTGCCCCACGCCACGCCCTGCCCTTTCTGATTGACGGTATAGGGGCAGCTGGGCGCGCTCCCGGCGTAGATGGACGAGCAGCCCGTGGCATTGGCAATCATCAAGTGCGAACCGAACAATTGTGTTAGCAGCTTGATATACGGCGTTTCGCCGCACCCCGCGCACGCGCCGGAGAACTCAAACAGCGGCGTTTTCGCCTGCGAGAGCGGGATGGTGTCCGCCTCCCCAATCGCCGATTCCGGCAGCGACACGGCGAAATTCCAGTTTGCCCGCTCCTGCGCCATTTCCGCTGCGGGGCGCATCACCAACGCCTTGTCCTTCGCAGGGCACGTTCGCGCGCAGTTTTCGCATCCCGTGCAGTCCAGCGGCGACACCTGCACGCGGAAATTCCGCCCGGAAAACGCCTTTCCCTTCGCCCGAACCGTATGAAAATCCGCCGGAAGCGCCGTTTCCGCCAGCGGGTAGAACGTGCGGATGCACCCATGCGGGCAGACAAGGCTGCACAGCCCGCATTGGATGCACGCTTCCGCCCGCCACTGCGGAATCTGCCGCGCAATGCCGCGCTTTTCGAGCCGACTCGTGCCCAGCGGCGCAAACCCGCGCGCGTCCATGGCGGACACCGGCAGCATATCCCCTTGCTGGCGCAGCATCGGGCGCATGAAGGCTTCGACTGCTGATTGCGGCGCATCCTCCGGCGTATCAGGCAGTTCCGCCCATTCCGGCGGCACATCCACTCGTCGCAGCGCATCCGCCGTCTTCGCAATTGCATTCAGATTCGCCGCGACGACCTGCTCGCCCTTCTTCGCATACGCTGCCTGAACCGATTCGGTCAGCAGCTGCTGCCGCTGCTTTTCCGGCAAAAAGGCATTTAATTGGAAGAAAGCCGTCTGCATGACCGTGTTGATGCGCCCGCCCAAGCCGCACTGCGCCGCGATTGCGTCCGCGTCGATGGTGTACAGCAGCGCATGGCACTTCGCAATGCTCCGGCGCAGCTTCGCGGGAATCTCCATGCCGTCCGGGAGATTCAGCAGCACCGTGCCGCCCGGCTTGACGCTCTGCGCCACCACATCCAAATTCATCAGCGTCGGCTGATGGCACGCGAGAAAATCCGCCTGCCCAATCAGGTACGGCGCGCGAATTGGCGCTGCCCCTATCCGCAGATGACTGACCGTGTACCCGCCGGATTTCTTGGAGTCATACGCAAAATACGCTTGCACCTGCCGATCCGTCTGCGCGCTCATCATTTTTATGGCGCTCTTGTTTGCTCCAACCGTGCCATCTGCGCCCAGCCCAAAGAACTTGCAGCTGATAATGTCCTCGTCCGGCAAGGCAAAATGCGCGTCTATCGGCAGGGACAAGTGCGTCACGTCGTCGTCGATACCGACGGTGAAGTGCTGCCCAGCTTCCATCGTGTCCAGCGCGTCGAACACGGCCTTGACCATTGCGGGTGTGAACTCCTTGCTGCCCAGCCCGTACCGTCCGCCGCAGACCTTTGCCGTCCGTCCAGCGGCAAACAGCGCCGCGCTCACGTCCAAATACAACGGTTCGCCGAGTGCGCCTGCCTCCTTCGTGCGGTCAAGCACAGCGATTCTCTCCGCGCTCTCCGGGATAGCCGTCAGCAGCGCTTCTGCTGAGAACGGACGGAACAGCCGAACCCGCACCACGCCGACTTTCTCCCCCGTCCGCATGAGTGCCCGCGCGGTTTCCTCCGCCGTCTCCGCGCCTGACCCCATCAGCACCAGCACCTTCTTCGCGTCCGGCACACCCATGTAGGAGAACAGACGCAGCGGGCGCCCCGTCAGTGCCGCGACGCGGTTCATCGTGTCCTGCACGATTTCCGGCAGGGCGAAATAATATGGGTTCGCCGCTTCCCGCCCCTGAAAATACACGTCCGGATTCTGGCTCGTCCCCTGCTGATGCGGATGCTCCGGGTTCATGGCGCGCGCCCGGAACTGCTGGATTTGCGTCCGCGGCAGCAGTCCGCGTAATTCATCCTCATCAAGCGCCTCGAACCGCTGGATTTCATGGCTCGTGCGGAAACCATCAAAGAAATGCAGCATTGGCACGCTGCCCGCCATCGCGCTCAGATGCGCCACGACCGCCAGATCCGCTGCTTCCTGCACCGATGCCGCGCAGAGCATTCCCCAGCCTGCACTGCGCACCGCCATCACATCGCTGTGGTCGCCGAAGATGGACAGCGCGTGGTACGCCAGCGCCCGCGCCGCGACGTGCATCACCCCCGGCAGCAGCTCGCCCGAAATTTTGCACATATCCGGCAGCATTAGCAGCAGCCCCTGCGACGCGGTGAAGGTCGTTGCCAGCGCTCCCGCCGAGAGCATCCCGTGCAGCGCGCCCGCTGCGCCGCCCTCGCTCTGCATCTCCGTCAGCCGCATTTTCTGCCCGAACACGTTGCGTTTGCCCATGTGCGCCCACTCGTCACAGTTCTCTGCCATCGGCGTAGACGGCGTAATCGGGTAAACCGCTGCCGTTTCGCTGAGCGCGTATGCCACCTGTGCCGCTGCCAAATTGCCGTCGCCCACCATCGTTTTCATCCGCTTTTTGCACCTCCATGCGCCTGTTTCCGCGTATTGTATCCGCGCGGATGCGTTTCCATGCAAAAGCACGCAGAAATTGCGAAAAAAAGTGAATTTCCCTCTTGACAGGCGGGGTAAAGCGTGGTATAATCATTTTCGCAGTCAGCGAGTGGCGCAAGTCAATCGTTGAAGTGCCAATGGGGAATGGTGTAATGGCAGCACCTACGACTCTGACTCGTATTGTCTAGGTTCAAATCCTAGTTCCCCAGCGTTTGCCTCCGTTGTCTAGTGGCCTAGGACGCCGCCCTCTCAAGGCGAAAACACGGGTTCGAATCCCGTCGGAGGTGCATCATCCTTCGCTCTTACAGCGGAGGATTTTTTTGTGTTTCTTTATACGCTTGCCAAATTTGCGGCGCATCTTGGCGCATTCTTGTATTGCATTTTTCGTCGTCTTCTTGCCTGTTCCCTGCTTTTATGGTATACTGAAGAAAATGACGTAGGAGGGCACCCGACGATGAACACAGACGTGCTGTTTGACCGCGCATTTGCCATCCGTGCCGCAAAGCCGTGGCAACATTTGTTTGATACGCATATTTTTGCAGTTCGCTTTTCTGATGGTGAAATTGCGTGCTGCTCCGTCATGGGGCGCAACGGCACGCATCTGGCGCTGGCGCTTTATTCCCTCACGGACGGTCTGTATGCGCTTGACAAACTCATGACCACAGACATGCGCGTTCTGCCGCGCCATCGAGCGGAGGAATGTATGCTCGGGCAGGACTGCATTCAGGTATCCTTCGAGAATGCGCAGGAAATCCTCGCGAAGGAGGCAAAGCCCGTCCGCGCTTACGCCAAAGCACACGGCATTTCCCTGCGCGGGCAGCACAATTTTCCGGTTTTCCATCGCTATCGTCCATCGCGCATGCCGTGGGCGCTGACTGACGAAACCGAGCAGCAGCATCTATTGGAAGCAATGGATGCCCTGCTGGAAATATCGCGTCGCCTCAGCACAGAAGACCCTCTTGCCTTGGGGCTGATTGAGGGCGACCCATTCACGCACCCGATTCCCCTGCTGACCGCGACCCCCGACGGCTATCGCTGGGATTCCTACACGCTGCAAAAGCCCGACGCGCCGACACTCCCGGCGGGCAAAATTGAGGATGAACTGGCGCTGGCGCGGCTGAAGAAGCGCAAGAAGCCCTGTGCACCGTGGGCGCTGGCGGTGTTTATGTCCCCCACCCCTGTTCAGGCCAAACCAGCCCAAGTGCCATATTTTCCTTATTTGCTCTGTGTTGTCGATACCGGCAGCGGCAAAATGCTGACGCTCACGCCGCCGCGCAAAATCGACGAATACGCTCCCCACTTCTCCGCTGATTTCCTTCCCCTGCTCCAGCAGCACGGTCTTCCCCGTGAGTTTTGGTCAGCGGATGACCGCACAACGGCATTCATTACACCGATTGCCAAGCAATTGGGCATTCCCGTCAATGTGCAGGCGGATATGACGCCGATGGATGAACTGCTGGAGGAACTTTACGACCATCTGAACGATGCTTCATTCGAAGGTGCAGACGAAATGGGCAATGCGCCGGATGATGCCGAGGTGCTTCGGCTTCTTGCCGCCCACATTGCCGACGCGCCGGAAACACTCCGCGCCATACCGGATTACATGCTGACCGAGATACGCGCCGCAATTGCCGCACTCCCTAACTCGCGGGACGCCTTGTGCGCACTGGACGAAGAAATAAAGCGCCGCCGTCTCCCGCCGCATCAATGAGGTGAAGCATGTCGCAGACCACAAAACGCGCCTTAGCGCAAAGCCTGAAAAAGCTCCTGCAAACGAAGCCGCTGAGCAAAATCACCATCAACGATATTGCTGAGGACTGCGGTGTCAGCCGGATGACGTTCTACTACCATTTTGCAGATATATACGACTTGGTAGAGTGGACGTGTCAGGAGGATGCGAGCGTCGCGCTTGCCGGCAACAAGACGTACAGCACATGGCAGCAAGGCTTCCTGAACATCTTCCATCTTGTCTTGGAAAACAAAACGTTCGTCCTGAACGTCTACCACTCTATCAGCCGCGAGCATTTGGAGCGCTATCTCTATCAGCTGACGTACGACCTGCTGATTGGCGTGGTTGAGGAAAAAGCCGTCGGGCTGTCCGTCAGTGACCGTGACAAGGCGTTCATTGCCGACTTCTACAAATACGCGTTTGTCGGCTTGATGCTGAACTGGATTCGCGAGGGCATGAAGGAAGACCCAACGGCGATTATTGATCGGCTCAACGTGCTGATTCACGGCGATATCACCCGTGCGCTGCATAAATACAGCGCGCACTGACATGTAAACAGGCATCCGAAGCGAAAGCACATGCTTCAGATGCCTGTTTTTGCTTGATGAAAACTTATACTATTTCCAGATGAAAAGGCGCAAGCAGATGGCGCAGGTGAATCTGGAAACAGTAGATTCTTCACGGAATCTTGGGGGACGAGCAGCTTGGGGGCGCGTCTGAGGACGCGCGAAGTTACTGGCAGGGACGCTTCGCTGCCTGCGCCTTTGTTGTGTGCGTCTGAAATGCTGATCGCCCGCGGAACAGTTGGGGCGTTGCCCCAAACCCCACAAGGGACGCTGTCCCTTGACCCTGCAAGGGGCAATTGCCCCTTGACCCCTTTTCGCGATTGAGTTGGTCGCGCTTTCATGCTCCTTCCGCGTGCAGCTTTTTGGTGCTTCGCCTAAGCCCTTGTTTGCTTCCCCAACTTTCCGTGAAGAGGCAAATAGTATCATTCGTCCTCTGCTGCATCCACCTCATCCAGAAACGAGCAGAGGTTTTCCTCCGAGTATTCGATTTCTGATGAGTACATCCGCGCCGCTTCGTTTTCGCCCAGCAGCGTCGACAGGCGCAGGAACAGCATCCCCAATACCGCACAAAACAGCACCCGCCCCGGCAGATCGTCATCCAGCAGCGCCCCCGGCACATGCCGATGCAGCAGGTACACCGTGAACTGCTCCACCGCCAGCGGGGAAAAATCCGGTAAATCGTCCGGTGCATTCGTCAGCCGCGTCAGCACCGCGTCCCACGTCGGGTCAAGACGCTCCAGCGTCCGCAGGAAGTCCGCCCATTCCGCTGCCGTACGCGTTGGCATAACCGTGCCTGCCGCTTCGCACAAGGCATTCAGCCGGGCCGGAATGCCGCGTGTCCTGTCCTGCATGATGCGGATGAGCGCCGCGCGCGCCTGCAGCAGCGTTTCTTCCTCCGGCGACCCCTGCGGACGTTTGCCGCCGCCCTGCGTATGCCACGTCATCGGCTGTGGCCAGTGCAGGGTCAAATCCGCCGCCGCTTCGCAGCAAAGTCCGAAGCCGACCTCGGTGAATGTCGAAAACTCGTTGCGGTAGCGCGGATGGTCGGCGCAGATTTGGCACAGCGCCCCTTCGCCGCAAGCGGTGATGATGTCGCATAAGCCGCTGTCATTCAGCATCGGGCAACGTTCATCCTCCCGCAGGCGGAAAGAAGCGCCGCCCGGCGTATCCGCAATCGCGTCGCGCAGCCGCTGCCCGATTTCACCCGTCATGGCAGCATACTTCGCCCGCGTGTCCGGGTCAATGTCGATTTCCCAGCCCTTGCAGCAGGTGTGGCGGCAAGCGTCCGCAATGCAGCGGAACGCATCCGCCGTCGCGGGGTAAATCAGCGTCATTTCAGCGCCTCCCACAGCGACCACGCCAGCGCGCGCACCGCCGGGTCATTCGGCTTTTCCCACAAGCGCGCCGTCAAGTGCCACACGCCGTCCTGCTGATAGAGGATGCCCAGCCGCGCACAGCGTTCCGTATTGTCAATCATCTGCACCGCGGGGTGAACGTCCGCCGGAAGGCGCTGCACATGCGCTGTTTGCAGGATAGCGTACCACGCGGGGGTGGTGTAGTCCTCCTGTGCGAACCGCTTCAGCAGCGGCGACGCGGTGTCGATGGACAGCCCCATCGTCCCGACCGGCACAGGCTTGCCCATGCTCTCGCTGATTGAACGGAACATCGGGTAGCACCAGAAATCCGTGCAGTATTCCGCCGGAAGCTGCCCTTCCGCGCTCGGCACAACAATCGCCGCGCCGTCCGCCTTCTCTTCTGCGGATACAAACGCCACCATCCGCCCGTCCTTCTCAATGCCCTCGCGGGTAATGCGGATGTCAATTGGCGGAATCAGCCAAATCGGGTAATGATTGCGCGTGCCATCCTCCAGTGTCAGCACGACGGTCAAGCCCGTGATGCGCTCCTGCATGGCGTCCCGATAGCACTCCGCCGGGAACGTGACGGACACTGCGTCCGTCAGCCGCCCCTGCCGCGCACCCGGCGTCACGTCGCAAGCGTACAATTCGCGCTCACCGTCCATCAGGGTACAGCGGATGCAGGTATGCTGCTTCTCCGGGTCGCATTCGCTGATTTGCACATCAAAACGGATGTCCTCGCCCATCATGCCCGTGAACGACGCAAATTCGCCCAGCACAACCGTTCCGGCGCAGAACTCGCGCCACTCCTCGGCGGAAATCAGTCCCTTGTTCTCCATCATTGCGTTCAGCACGCCGACAAGCGCCGTCCCCTGCCCGGTGTAGTCCTGCAAGTCCAGCAGCTGGAAACCGGACACCTCCCGCGACCGCAGCAGCGTCTCGATTTCCCGCTTGTAGCATTCCACCGCCAGATGCCCCGTCTGCCGGAAGAAGGCTTCATGCTCGCCGTACAGCCCCGCCCGTTCCAAATTCTCGCGCATGGCTTCGATGTTGCGCGGCTTCAGCGGCCCTGTGTAACGCGAAATCTCCGAGAAATCAGGATAGAACACATACTGCCCGACCTCGTGGCTGATGACGGGCACATCCGGGATGAGGGCGTCCGCGGACTGCGCGTCCACTTCCTTCACGCCCGTGCCATACTGAATCTGCACCTTGCCGGCTTCACCCGACTGCCCCAGCGTTTCCGGAACGATGCTGGCATCATAATTGCTGACGGACTCCGGCGCGGTCGTCTGCACGATGCCCTGCGGTGCGTCACACATGGCGTAACTGCCGCGAATCAGCCGTTCGCGCCCCAGCCTGACGCCGACGAACACATTTTCCTCGTCCAGCACGTCCGGTACAAACTGGTAGTTGTTCGCGCCGCTGCTGTACAGCTTGGTGTCGTCCGCCTCGCGGTAGGCGCGCATCATGCGGTTCAGCACGTCCTTGCTGCCCCACAGCTCATTGCCCAGCGAAAGCCACAGGAACGACGGATGATGCCCGTATTCGCGCAGGATACGGAAGCCCTCTTGGAAGAGGAAGTCGCGTTCGCGCTCGTCGTAGCCTTCTTCGCCTTCTTCCGCCACCGTCCCCCAGAACGGCAGCTCCGGCGCCATATACACGCCAAGCAGATCCGCCGCCGTGAATGCCGCATCCGGCGGGCAGGCGGTATGGTAGCGGTAATGGTTGATGCCATATTCCTTCGCAATGCCCAAAATCGTCATCCACGACGCGACGTCAGTTGACGTGTACCCGGTTTTGGGGTACAGCAGATTATCAACTTTGCCGCGCAGGAAGGTTTCGCGCCCGTTGATGAGCAGCCGCCGACCGACCGTCCGCACGTCGCGCAAGCCGAATGTCGTTTCATACACATCGCCGTCGAGGTCAATGGAGATGGTGTGGATTTCGGGGTGCGCTTCGTCCCAGAAGGCTTCATCGCCCTTGAGCGGGCATTCCCCGTTCAGCACGCCGCCGCGGTACGGCAGCAGATGCTCCATCTGCCCCGGCAGCACAATGCCCGCCACACCGTCGGGCGCGCCGATGATATGCCCATGCACGCGCAGGCAGCCGCGCCGCAAGTCCGGGCGCACGGTCAAATCCGTCAGCAGTGTATGGGCGACAGTCAGGCTGATTTCGCCGGTGATGCCATTCCAGTTGCTCTGCGTGTCCGGGCTTGTCAAATGCCCGCCGCGCGTGGGATAATCGGTATTATCCACGCGGATGACAAGGGTATGCTCGCCAGCGTGCACAGGCGGCAGGAAGTAGCGGTGCGGCGTGCAGAGGCTCTCCTGATGCCCGATGGGGCGACCGTCGAGGTAGACGGTGGTTTTGCGGGTGCGTTCCAGCGTGAGCATCGTCTGCTCGCCCGTCCAGTCTCCCGCGGTGAACGTGCGCATGAACCACACCGCGCCTTCGAAGCGATATGCGTCGGTCAGGCAGCCCGTTTCCTTGGCGGAATTCGGCATTCCAAGCCCCGCCGCCGATGTTGTCCCCGGCAGCATCATCGTCTCCGGGTACGCTTGCGGCATGGTCTCCTGTTTTTCCGCGTCCAGCTTCACCTGCCACTGTCCGTTCAAGTCGATTTTCATCATGGGTGTTGCAGCCTCCTTTCAAGCCAGAGGCTCTGCCTCTGGACTCCGCAAGGGGCATTGCCCCTTGACCCTTTCGCGCGATTGAGTTGGTGACTTCTTCATGCAATTTCCGCGTGTTTCGCTGGGATTTCGTCTCTGCGGAGGCGATTCCCCCTGTTCCAATCAAATTCAGCCAGAAAAAGAAAGACAAGTATGCCAAAACCCAAAAGTTCCTTCACCCAAGGATTCCCTTCCAAGCGAAATTCTTCCCCCACCTTGTGAGGGGCGCATTTGCCCCAACGCAAATCGTCCCGAACCCTGACGCGCCAATCGAACGCGCGGGATTCTCCGTGCAAATGCGCACAGCCGCTTCCGGCGTCTGCCCGTAGCGCGCCATCAGGTTCTGGAACGCCTGCCGCATCAGCAGCACCGAGCCCGCCAGCGTGCCGTCATGCAAACGCGCCTCGTGTCCGCGCACCGTGACCGCTTGCCCTCCTAAGGCGTATTCGCCGTCCGGCAAGCCCGCTGCTTCCATGCTGTCCGTAATCGCAACGGCTTTGTCCGCCCCCTTGCAGCGCAGAAGCACCTTCACCGCGTCGTCGTGCAGGTGAACGCCGTCGCCAATGAACTCCGCAAACAGGCGGTCATCCGTCAATGCCGCGCCGGGAACGCCGGGCGCGCGGTGCGTGAACGGCGTTTGCGCGTTGTAGGTGTGGGTGACGCGGGTCGCGCCCCAGTCCGCCGCCTGATGCACCTGCTCGTCTGTCGCTGCCGTGTGACCAATGGAAACGTGGATGCCGTTCTCCGCCGCCTTACGGATGAATTCTTCCGCGCCGGGCAGCTCCGGCGCCATCGTGATGACGCGCACTGCCTGAATGTCGCCGCCTGTCAGATCAAGGAACGCCTCCCAGCTCGGATGCAGAAAAAACTCCTTCCGCTGCGCCCCTGCCTTCTCCGGCGATAAGAACGGCGCTTCCATATGCGCCCCCAGCACCCGCGCGGCGCGCTGCTCCGGCGTATCCATCACGCGGCGGACGGCGGCAATCACCCGGCGCGTATCCTCCACGCTGGCGGACATGGTCGTCGGCAGGAACGCCGCAACGCCCTCCTGATACAGTTCCCGTGCCATCTGGCGAATCGCGTCCTCGCCCTGCATCGTGTCATGCCCGCGGAAGGCGTGGATGTGTGCATCGACAAACCCCGGCAGGACAAAATCCCCCTGCAGGTCTATCACAGCCTCGCCAGCCAACGGCGCTACGCCCTCGCCCATCGCTGTCACGCGCCCGTTTTCCAGCCGGACGCACAAATTTTCCCAAAAACGACCATCCGCAAAGAACAGCCCATTCCGCAACAGCACCGTCAACGCACCTCGCATTCATTTTCTCATGAAACTCTCATGCAATTATCATACCACAAAGAAGGGTTTTTTTCAATCGGCGCAGAATTTCTTATAGGTTGAAACCATGCGATTTTCGGATGAAAATGCGCCAAGACGCAGGCAGCGGACGCAGGTGAATCCGAAAATTGCAAAAATGCGGGTATCCGCCGAATTTGTTGCGGTTTCTTCTTCATTTGTTCACATTAGGCTCAAATTCGGGGTGTATACTATGCTCCGAAAGCAAAGGAGGAAATCACCGATGTCCTTTTTCTCGAAGATGCAGAACGCCGTCGCGAACTGGATGCAGGGGCGCAACGGCCCGGATAATCTCGGCTTCACGGCACTCATCGCCGCTATCGTTTTCAGTTTGCTTTCGCTGTTCCGCCTGCCGCTGGCGAGTTTCCTGTCCATGCTGTGCTATGTGTATGCTCTGTGGCGGATGCTGAGCCGCAACGTGGCCAAGCGGCAGGAGGAAAATCGCCAGTTCATGGACAAGACGGGACACGCGCAGACGGAAATCCGGCAGTTTTTCCTGCGGCTCAGGGGCATAAAGACCTACAAGTATTTCCGCTGCCCACAGTGCAAAACACGCCTGCGCCTCAAGCGCGGCTGCGGTGAAAAGCACGTCACCTGCCCCAAATGCCAGCACAAGTTCGACGAAAGGGCGTAAGCAATGTTCGGCTATGTCAGACCCGGTCTGGAATCGCTCGATGAGGCGCAGAAAAAGCGCTATCGGGCATGGTACTGCGGATTATGCCAATCACTGGGCGACCGCCACGGCTTCCGCGGCCGCATGACGCTCACCTACGACATGACGTTTCTGGCGATTTTCCTCTCCGCGCTCTATGAACCGGCGGAAGCGCACGGGCAGATGCGCTGTCTGCCGCACCCGAAGGAAGCGCACGATTTCGTCCGCACGTCGATGACGGATTACGCTGCCGATATGACCATCGCGCTGGCGTACTTCAAGGCGCTGGACGACTGGCAGGACGACCGCTCCCTGCCGGGCGGGCTGACCGCGCAGCTGCTGAAAAAGCGTTACGAGGCGGTCAGCGCGGATTATCCCCGCCAGTGCGCCGATTTGGAGAAGAACCTGCGGGCGCTGAGCGAGGTGGAAGCGGCGCACAGCGATTCCCCCGATGCGGCGGCAAACTGCTTCGGGGCGCTGATGGCGTCGCTGTTCGTGCGCGAGGAGGATTACTGGTCGCGCACACTGCGGCTGTTCGGCGCGTCGCTGGGGCGGTTCATCTACATGGTGGACGCCGCCTGTGATTACGATGCCGACACGCGCAAGCACAGCTACAACCCCGTGCTGCTGATGGGGCGTCAGCCAGAGGATATGCGCGACGTGCTGACGCTGCTGCTTGGCGACGCTTCAGCGGCGTTTGAGTCGCTGCCTATCGTCTCCGATGCGGATATTCTGCGCAACATCCTCTATGAGGGTGTCTGGCAGAGCTACAACGAGTTCCTCCACCGCCGCGCCGAAAAGCAGAAGAAGCACAGCGGCAACACAACCAAAGAGAATGGGGACGATTCCCCGGTGAAAGGAGGCTGACGAGCATGGTCACAGACCCGCGGAAAGTGCTGGGTGTATCCGAAACCGCCAGCCAAGATGAAATCAAGCGCGCGTATCGCCGCAAAGCCAAGGAGTGTCATCCGGATTTGCATCCGAACGACCCCGACGCGGCGAAAAAGATGAACGAACTCAACGAAGCCTACGACATGCTGATGAACCCGGAGAAGTACGCCAACCGCCAGCAGCAGCAGAATCCGTATGGCGGGAATCCGTATGGCGGCAGCAGTTACGGCGGAAATCCATACGGCTCTTACGGCGGCAATTCCTACGGCGGACAGCAGCAAGGCAATCCGTATGGTCAGCAGGGCGGCTACGACCCGTTCAGCGACTTCTTCGGCGGATTCGGCTACGGCAGCTACGGCGCCTATCAGACGCAGGTCAACCCGCCGCAGGAGCAGGCGGGTGATTCCGATCCGGTTCGCGCTGCCATCCGCGATATTCTCGCCGGACGGTACGCGTCGGCGTGTTCCATTTTGCAGAACGTCCCCAGCACGGGGCGGAATGCGCGCTGGTACTACCTGTCCGGCGTGGCGAACCACGGCGCGGGGAATCAGATTCAGGCGCTGGAACACATGAAGCGCGCGGTGCAGCTCAGCCCGAACAATGCGACCTATCAGGCGCTTTTGCGGCAGTATCAGCAGGCAGGGCAGACGTATCAGACGAACGCATCCGGGTACAACACTTGGGCGATGGATCCGTCGAAATTGTGCATGAGTTTGTGCTTTTTGCAGATGTTCTGTCCGCTTTGCTGCCGGTGCTAAGGTGCTGGCAAGCCCCTTAACTCGGCGGAATTTTCCTATGCTGCTTGATTTGTTTTGTTGCAGGGTTTTCGCCTCTGCGGAGTGAAATCCCCTGCGCAACACAAAAAACTGTATGCAATGCGCGCAACTGAATCGCGCAAAAGGTCAAGGAATCAGTTTCCTTGAGAAAGTGTAACTTTATGGGCAAAATCATCGGTATCGACTTGGGTACCACCAACAGCTGCGTCGCCGTGGTTGAGGGCGGCAGCGCAACCATCATTCCGAACGATAAGGGCGAGCGCACAACGCCGTCCGTCGTGGCATTCACCGACAGCGGCGAGCGGCTCATCGGCAGCGCGGCGAAGCGTCAGGCAGCAGTCAACCCCGACCGCACGATTGCGTCCGTCAAGCGCCATATGGGCACGGACTGGCGCAAGACCATCGCCGGGAAAAGCTATACGCCGCAGGAAATCAGCGCCATGATTCTTCGCAAGCTGAAGCAGGACGCGGAAAGTTACCTCGGCGAACCCGTCACCGACGCGGTGATTACCGTCCCAGCGTATTTCGGGGATATTCAGCGTCAGGCGACGAAGGACGCGGGGCGCATTGCGGGCTTGAACGTCCGCCGCATCATCAACGAGCCGACCAGCGCCGCCCTTGCCTACGGGCTGAACAACGGCGCACCGCAGAAAATCATGGTCTACGACCTTGGCGGCGGCACATTTGACGTATCCATCATCGAGATTGGCGAGGGTGTTATCGAAGTGCTGGCGACGTGCGGCGACAACCACCTCGGCGGCGATGACTTCGACGAACGCATCGTGAATTTCGTCTGCGATGCTTTCCAGCGGGAACATCACGCTGACCTCCACCGCGATTTGGCGGCTATGGTGCGCGTGAAGGAAGCCGCCGAGCAGGCGAAAAAGGAGCTGTCCATCACCGAGATGACCACCATCAGCCTGCCGTTTATCAGCACGGTCGGCGGTCAGGCGGTGCATTTGGAGCAGACGCTGACCCGCGCGAAGTTCAATGAATTGACGGCGGATTTGGTTGTGCGGACGGAAGGTCCTGTCCGCAGCGCCCTCAGCGACGCGGGCATTGCCGCCAGCGAGCTGGGCAAGGTGCTGCTGGTCGGCGGTTCGACGCGCATTCCCGCCGTGCAGGAAAAGGTGCGCCAGCTGACCGGCATCATGCCGAGCAAGAGCATCAACCCCGACGAATGCGTGGCGCAGGGCGCGGCGATTCAGGGCGACACGCTGAATGAACACACGACGCTGACAAACTCCACGGGCTTGCTGCTGCTGGACGTGACCCCGCTTTCGCTGGCGATTGAGACGGTCGGCGGCGTCGCGACCCGCGTCATCGAGCGCAACTCCACCCTGCCTGTGCACTATCAGCAAGTGTTCACCACGGCGGGCATGTTCCAGTCGTCAGTAGAAATCAACGTCCTGCAGGGTGAGCGTCCGATGGCGCGGGACAACAAGAGCATCGGCAAGTTCCGTCTGAAGGGCATCCGCCGCGCAATGGCAGGCGTACCGAAAATTGAGGTCACGTTCGATATTGACACCAACGGCATCCTGACCGTCTCCGCGCGCGACCAAGACACTGGACGCGCCCAATCCATCACCATCACTGCCGACAACAAAATGAGCGAGGATGAAATTCAGCAGGCAATTCGCGATGCGGAGCAGTACGCCGCGCAGGACGCTTTCCGCCGCGACCTGATGGACACCATCAATCAGGCGCAGCACCTCCTGGCGCAGGTAAGCGCTGCCTTGAACCAGTGCAGCAAGCAGCTGGACAAGGACGAGAAGAAGCGCGTCAAGGACGATGAAGCTGCCCTTCGCCATCTGATTGGGCGCGCCAAGCCCGACAAAATGACGGCGGATGACCTGTCCGCCATCAAGAGCGCCATGGCAGCCCTCAAAAGCAGCAGCGCCCACCTGATGAGCCTCTTCGACCCGAACGCGCAGAGCGGCGGGCAGTCATGACGAAGCCGCACCACGTCCGGTGTGCGCTGCTGATTGCCCCGACCGTCGTGGCGGCGCTTGTCGCAGGGTGCATGGTTTGCCTGACAAGCTATGCCATAGTGGAGCAGACCGCACAGACCGTCACGACGATTCTGCCGCCGCTGGGCAGTCTGGAATAAAAATCAAGGGGATTGCGTCCACAATTTCGGACACAATCCCCTTTTTCGTTGCAATGATCATCAGAACAGCAGCAGAATCCCCTGCGCCGCCAGCACCGCCGCACACGCCGCAAGCGCCACCGTCAGCAGGCTCTTCCCCTTCCACGCGAGGAACACCGCTACCACCAAACCAACCGCCGCCGTGCGCATATCATCCGTAGAATACAATACGTCGGGAATCGTCATTGCCCCCAGCACCGCGAACGGCACATAGTGCAGGAACGACTTGATGAACGTTGATTTGATTTCCTTGCGGAAAATCGTCAGCGGCAGCATCCGAATCAGGTATGTCACACCCGCCATCACAAGCAGGTAAATCGGAAAATTTGCCGTCATTGCGCATCACCCGCTTTCGTTTCTTCCTCCCGCACGGGGAAGAGCCACGCGCCCAGCGCCGAGGCGGCAATAGCACAGATGATGATGACAAACCCGCTGGACACCTGCGAGAGCATCGGCACATAGCGGAAGCACAGGCTCATCGCGATAGCCATCAGCACGACGATGCGCACAGGCTTTTCCTTGCGCGCGGGCGGCAGGATGATGGCGAGGAACATGCCGAAAATCGCGATACCGAGCGCATTGCGGAGGAAAACCGGCAGCAGCGTACCCGCGACCGCGCCCAGAATCGTACCGACCGACCAGCCGAGGTACGGCGCGGTCATCAACCCATACAAATACCAGTGACTGACCTTCCCCGGCTGACTGGATGCGACAGCGAATATCTCGTCCGTATTCATGAAAGAGAAGAACAGGCGGCGCGGTGTGTTCATATCCGAATCCATCTTCTGAGAGATGGACAGGCTCATCAGCGCATAGCGGAGGTTGATAATCAGCTGCGTCAACGCGACTTCGAGGTACGACGCCTGCGCGAGAATCAGCGGCAGCCCGGCGAACTGCCCCGCACTGGTGACGTTCGTCATGGAAATCAGCAGCGCTTCGAGCGGCGACAAGCCATCCGCCACTGCCTTCATGCCGAACGTGAACGCGACGGATAGGTAGCCCAGCCCAATCGGGATTCCATGCCGGAAGCCCTTCGCAAAGAGTTTACGATTCATCGTCATTGATGCCTTCTTGTCGAAAAAAATCGGAACACAGCGTCTATGATAGCACGAAGTCCGTCCCTTCGTCAACGTCAGTGCAGCAAAAGAACAGCAGGGGACTTCGTCTCGTTTCATTTGTCCCGCACCCATCTCGCGATTGGCTGATGGCGGAAAAGGCATCACCCGACGCGCCGCCGAGTTGTGCGGTATTGCCCATGCAAAACCGGCAGCTGATGGCACTTCATCGACTGCCGGTTTGCGTCTGTTCCTTCTGCAAACATAAGCAGCCACACACCGTAGCGCATGGTTGCTATGGATATTGATTCAGTTCGACAAACTGGAACTTTCAAATTAGTCTTTGCAAACAATCTTTGAACCTTCACCATCAATTACAATTCCCTGACGGTTGTTAATTGGGCATAGA
>ENA-OPCO01000958-OPCO01000958.1-human-gut-metagenome-genome-assembly--contig:-NODE-958-length-19890-cov-3.303554_pt1 | contig 19890 bp, 19 predicted proteins | sample MGYA00241562_ERZ501475 | MGnify/ENA primary metagenome ERZ501475 (study PRJEB25962, sample SAMEA2042627) | human gut metagenome | biome: human gut; feature: human-associated habitat; material: faeces... | reverse complement strand
TTTGCTATACCAATTTTCACCACCTTAAAATTTCTCTCGAAAATTTTGTTTTGGGGCTTGACTTTTAATAGTTAGTCTTTCTTTATTTATTACTAAAACAGCAATAGGAATTGTCCTGTCGCTGAGTCAGCCGTTAGGAGCTTCTGGTTGTTTCTTTCAAAGCATCCAAAGCAGACGGGTTCTCTTCCAAAAGTTCGTAAAACATGCTAAAGCACCTTTCTAATTGAGAGCGAACACCATTGCAGTTAGATGCTTTTTCTGCCGGGTCAATGCCGTCCTCTGTGTAGCAATTTGCATAGCAGATGGGGCAAAGATTAACAGCCCAACAATTTTTACACGCCGGAAGCGAACGTGCAACATATTCTGTGTCGTACTTTTCGGAAAGCAGTGTTTTGTCGATGCCGGTAAAAATGTTCCCAATGATAGGAGAGGAACCGATTCGCTCACAAATCAGAAGATCGCCATTTGCTTTGACGTACAGTTTTCTTGAGCCCGGAACGCAACAACCATTACAATGATAAAGATCATCCGGTGCATCAGTGACCATACGTCCATCAATGGTTTCCATCATTTTGAGCATCGTGTTGAAATAGATGTTTTGAGTGTGTTCCCAGCTCAGCCCATTTTGCTTGGCTTTCTCGAATTGCCACTTGAGAAGCGGATTTAAGGCAGCGCCGAATTCGTAGGTGGGGTTTCCAGACATCAGTTCGACAGCGTTTTCGACAGGGAAGGTGCCAGGAGATGGATACGTAATCATGCACTGCGTAAGCGGTGGTAAAAAGTCAAGCGATTCGAAGAAGCTATTAATTCGTTCGAGTTTTTCATAAGTGTAGGGCGGGATAAGGACGGAATTGATGGTTAAACTCTTTCCGTGTTTAATGAAAGCCTTCGATAGAGTGTTCAGACCACGCATTGCATCTGCGAAGGTCGGCTTGTTGGCGGAATAAACACGGGCTGCATTTTGGACTTCTTCTGGACCGTCCAAGCTGACCACAACACTAAAACCCGGTGTTCTTGCCAAAAAGTCGGCAATTTCATCTGTTACCAATGTCAGATTTGTGGTCAAATTGAATGTCGGATGTTTGTCTTTATAATGCTCAAGTGTATATTCTGTTGCCCAACGGACGAGAGGGAAATTCGCAAGCGGCTCGCCGCCATAAAACGTAACGGCAAAGTGGGAGGAGCTGTGCTCTGCCAGATAATCAATGGCTTTCTGCGCAATTTCCTGAGGCATCTTTGCTGTACCGAAGTCCCGATTTCCTTCATAATCCTCGTTATAGATACAGTACTTACACCTGAAATTGCAAGCCTCAGTAACCTCCAGAACAAGCTGTTGGAGATCTGAGTCTAACGCTTCGAGCCAGTTGTCATCAGAAGCTAAATGCATCGCGGTGACCGGCGGAGCACACAATAATTTTTCCGAGTCGATCGTGGACAGAAACTTTTCCAAACGATCACCCGCCATTTGATGGCACCGCTTTTCAAAAGCATCAAGAGAAATGGTGGGATCAAAGAAAGCCTGCAACGCCTTGAACTCGTAATCCCCGATATGTAACACTTTTCCGGTGCCCGTATCGTAGAAATAGTTTTTGAACTGTGTCGAAAAGAGTAGCCCATAACGTCCGGCGTTGCCGGACTTTTTCAAATCGCACAGTCGCTGATAGACTGGATGGGAACGTGCTCCGATTTTCGCGCTCATTCTTAATCATCTCCTGCAATTTGTTTTTCATCTTGCCTGATGTTGTCTATGTTTTACACCATCAGCCCGGTAAGCACAACAAAAAAGGCATAACTCAAAAAACGCTATCAAAAACAATATGAAACCAAAAAGCGATATATTTCGTAAATCGTAAAAAATAATAAAATAAAAAGAATCATATAGGAAATGTCACACACATTTGGTAGCGAAAACGATAAAACAAGTCATTACCTCCGGCAAAGTTGGGGGCTTGTGTAAGCCCTAGAAGGGCATCGTACCTGCAAGTTTCTCAAGAGGCACTGAAAATCTGCCACTTGCATCACTTGCCCCTCAGCCCGTAAACGGACATTGCTTCCTTCGCTCGATTCTTGAATCTAAAGCCTTTTTATTTTTTCCACCCCAGCAGCGCTGGGGGCTTATACTGCTAAAGCATACAAAAAAAGAAGGGGATGACCATCAGGCCATCCCCTTTTCCTTTGCCAACCGTCCATACACGGTAATTGCATCTTCGATGTGCAACAGATCTTCATCATTATTACTGGGCGCTCCAGCAGTGACCAATATATACTCTTCACCACCACACTCGGCCAGACTGGCAAGGCATTGTCCTGCTAGATCAGTAAAGCCGGTTTTTCCGCCCAACAGCGTCACTCCGGGAATAACCCGATCTCCAAGCATGGAAAACATCCTGCTATACAACTGGATACCACCCGGATGGGCATCAGTAGAAGTGGTAGTATAACTGCGAGTTGTGAATATTTCTCGGAAAGTTGGATTTTCCAGAGCAGTGTTTAGCAACATAGCAATATCCCGCACGGTAGAAACGTGTTCCGGGTCATGCAAGCCAGTGGGATTGGTAAAGTGGGTATGTTGCATACCGATTTCCGCAGCACGGTTATTCATCCGATCGGCAAAGGCTTCCACCCCACTATCCACAAGTTGGGCAATCGTCACACTACACTCTGCGCCAGAAGGCAACAGTGACCCATACAGGATATCCCGCACCGTTACTGTCTCGCCCGGTGCAAAACCGGCCATTGACGCATTTTCTGCCCATAGATCATTAAAAATATCCGGGTCCAATGTTACCTCGGCATCCAGATCCGGAATATTCTCCACCCCCAACAGTACTGTCATAATTTTGGTCATGGAGGCAGGATAAATTGATGCATCCGCACTCTCCTGGCCGAGTTCTGTGCCGTCTCTGCACATTAGCAACGCATAAGGGCTGTTAATTCCGCTCACGTCTACTGTCAATGGTTCAGGCGTTTGCGCGGGGGTGAGCAGCGGTGTTGAGGCCGAGTTTTCCTGGCGCGGTATTTCTTTAGATGGCCACCATCCCAGTAGTGCCGCACCGCTCAGCATAATGCCCACAGCAAGCACCAAAGTAAGGACAAATAAAGTCAGGAAACGCCCTACCACCTGCAGCGTCCTGTTACGGCGTTTTCTAATGCGCCACCTTCTACTACTGTGCGCTCTGGTGTTCCGAATATTCGCTGTGCAGTGGCGATTGCCCTGCTGCATGGTAGAAGCCCTCCTTTGTTTAGGAATATAGAATTTTCTTGTCTTTTTTGAAATGGAAAGAAGCCAGACTCTATCATCTTTGCTTTAACACCCGCACGTTTAATCCTAAAGCTCCCAAGCAAGCGAGTAACCACAACGTAAACTCTATTGCCTGCCTTTTGGCGAAAACATCCCGAGTGGTGGGAACGAGTGACAGGGTTTCGTTAAGCCTCTCATTTAAGATATTCACAAGATCCGGCCAAAAGCCAAGATTGCTCCACTGAGCCGGTAACAGCCAAGAAGGTATATGACCCAATAAATAAGGGAGAAGTAGTGCGAACACAAATAAGACGGCAAACCAGATGGTAATGCGGAGCCATGATGGGAAACGCAGACTTATCCTAAACCCTACTAACAAAAGCCATAGTGCTGAGACTAAAAGAGGGATAGAACACAGTGCCACAAAAAAGTTGCCCCAGGTTTTTCCAGTACAAATTTGATCGGGAGTACCCAAGCCTGCAGCGGTGACGTAATCAACAGCCATTTCTCGTAAATCGCCACCTGGTGAGCCTACAAGCTCTACATTTTTCAACATATCAGATTCTTGTGCCGCTGTAATGGCGAGATTTGTCTGTCCCTGAAAAACTCCCCGAATCTGAACATTACGGTCTCCTATTTGCAAAGTTTGACCAACAATGTCTGTACTGCCAAACAAATCCAAGGCAATAGATTCACTGACAGCACAGCCATTCACATCGACAGCACCCGGTGCTGATCCCTGTATATAAACGGCAGGAAAAACAATTGCTGCATCGCCGGAATAAAAAACCACCTGCGCATCGATACTGTGCAAATCTGTTTTCAGCACTTCTTTTGTTTCATTCCAGAGAGTCATCGCATACTGTGTGCCATCCTCACCAGCTTGAAACCTATGGGCTGATTGAATTTGATCAGACGAAAATGCCTCCTTGTATCGAAAGCTATACGGCGCATACGCTGTCTGTATTTGATCTGCTGCTCGATAAGCACCTGTAAGGCAAAATAGTGCCACCGACAATAAGACGGCAAGCAACATGATTTTGTATACTTTACGCATTTTCATTTTTCACCCGCACTTTAGAACCTGCCTCAAGGGAACGAGTGCTTTGCACAACGATAGAGTCTTCTGGCGAAATGGCTCCTTCGATGGAAGTTTGTGATTGACCTACCTCCAAAACAGTGACTGGAATGCGAACCAAAACATTTTGGGTGCCTAAAACCGTATTTTTTTCTTCAACAGCGAAAACAAAATCTCCTTGATTGTCTTGATGGATTGCAGTGTTAGGCAGGCAAAGATCATAATCTTGTTCACTGAGAACAATTTCTGCATCCGCAGGACCAACTTTCCAATCGGTAGCGGTTAATTGAATGGTGATGTCTACTGTATCATTCTCTGCATTTTCAGAAATCGCGGTAATTGCAGCAGTCTCAGTCTGGTCCCCCTGTTTTATAACAGCAGATAATCCGGTTTGACAATCACTGGCCTGAGCAGCAGGGAGTTCGCAAGCAAAAAGATATCCCTTTGAAGTATCGTAAATAGTGCAGAATGTTTGAGTACTTTCCGTTCCAACTTCGGCCTCGACGTTTGAAATAACGCCTGAGAAGGGCGAGGAGATCACTCCTTGCTGATTCACAAGCTGTTCCAACTGTTCAATTTCCGCTTGTGTATCCTTAATGTCAAGGGCAACATCTTCGGCGGAAGCCTGATTCACCTGCGCAGAAAGATTGTTCTGTCTTTGCATCTCCTGATAGGAGGCTAAAGCACTGTTACGATCATACTCAGCCTGCTGTGCTGCCCAATGTGCATCATCGGCAGCTTGCTCAGCAGTGCTGATTGCTTCCGGGGCCGGATTTTCCGATGCTCGCAATTTTTCTAATTCCTCGTAGGCTTTCTGATCTGCTTCATAGGCACGGAGCAAAGCCTGCTGGGTTCGTGCAACACTCGTATCATCCAGCACTGCGTTTGATAAAAGTTGGTTATACTCCGCCTTACTTTTCTGCAAAGAAGCCTTGGCGCGATCCAGCTTTGTCGAAAGTTCATCCACGTCACAGGCTGCAAGTGTTTGCCCCTCTACGACAGACTGCCCTTCTTTTACCAAAATGTTGTCGAGCACGATGCCCTCAGGCAAGGATACCGAAAGCACACTGGATGCTGTGATAGAGCCGGACGACTGAACGCTTTGACTAATTGTTCCAGCTTTTGCCTGCTGTGTAGTTACAACTGGCCGAATTGCACTGCTGGTTCCCCTAGCAACCAAAGTCAGAATCAACATGACAGCAAAAAATACGACAATTCTTTTTAATGCTTGACGTTCATCGTTCTGTGAGTCAGTATCGGATTCCGAAATCGGAGTCTGACGCAGAGCGGGAAGGCGATTCCGAAGTGAAAGGTGGAACAATTGTTTGCGCTCGGACAGCTTGCCCTCACTGTAAATAGGATAATCCGTTTGTTTTGGACTTGATTTCAAATCCGGTTCACTCCTTTACTCCACTTGATTGGATTCCCAAAATCAAATATCTCTGCCCAAACAGAAAGATCAGAATTACGGGCAATAACATAAACACACTGGCCACCATAGCAATTCCAATGTCATCCTGTGTAATATTGGCGAGGAACAGGGACATGGGCCAAAGGTTTTGGCTCTTCAAAAACACCAGCGGTTGTTCAATTGCATTCCAGGCTTCAATAAAAGATAAAAGCAATGCAGACAGGATGCCAGGGATTCCAAGCGGAAGACCAATTCTTATATAGGTTGTAATGGCACCGGCACCATCCAGTTCGGCTGCTTCCAGAACGGAAACGGGAATACCGTCGAACCCCTTTTTCATAATAAAGACGGGAAAGGTGGAAACGGCACCGGGCAAGATGATGCTCCAAACTGTATCCATGAGTCCCAACCGATCCAAAACCAAATAATCAGGCACCATGAGAACTTGAAACGGAAGTAGCATCAGAATCGTATAAATAGTAAAAAGAAGATTTCGACCTCGAAAAGTAAAACGAGAAAACGCCCATGCAGCAGGACTGGCAAGCAGAAATTGCCCAATCAATTGCGGAAATGTGAGGATACAGGTATTCCAAAACATAACAAAGAATTCTGGTGTATCCAATAGGACTTCGATCAATGGCTGTAAGGTGGGCGAATTGGGAATCAACGGCCAATGCACCGCAGAAGTCCCATCGAAAATTCCGCCAAGGCTCTGCGTTGCTTCATCGGTACTCATAAGCGCACCAGAAAAGATCATCCAAATCACCAGGCACACAGATGCGGCAAAGGGTACCAATACCAGATAAGGAAGACGAACGGCCTTTTTACGCTTTTTCACTCGGAACCCTCCCGCAACATTTTCAAAAATGGCAGAATTACCAGAAGCAGCGCAAGGGCAACAACAACAGCCGCTGCCGACAATCGACCAAGATCCAAAGAAGAAAACCAGTTGTTAAACAAATGCTGCAAGAGATAAATACTGTCATCCGGGTAATTTCCTGCCACTAGGTAGGCTTCCCGATATACCTTGAACGTGTTCAAAATACTGAGGATTGTGATAAGCCCCATGGTAGACGGTAAATTTGGCAAGGTGATTTTCCAGAAAATTTGCCAGCTGTTTGCGCCGTCAACTTCGGCTGCTTCATACATGCTGGCAGGAATCGCATCCAAACCGGCCAGCCAAAGAATCATATCGTATCCGATGTTCCGCCAAAGGTAAGTACCTACAAGTACCCCGAAAGCCGCACTGCTATCAAGGAAAGAAATTTCCGGTACTCCCCAAAAGGACAAAAGATTGTTCAAAATACCGTTCTGTGTGAAAAGAGCTTTCCATAGTAAAGAGATGCTGGCAACCGGAATTGCCATAGGCAATAGGCAAGCTGTTTGCAGCTTTTCCCCTTTGGGCAGGATTTTTCGTATCAAAAGAGCGAAAATCAAGCTGGTTACGAGAAGTAGCGGAATGCAGACCAGGATAAATCTCACTGTGTTTGCTACTGCCAAACGAAAGGCATTATTTGAAAAAATGGATTGGTAATTTTTCATACCAAGGAATTTTGTTCCCAAAGGGTTTGTGAAGCTGCGCCGGATAGTTTCTCCAAACGGAACAAAGAGGAAAACACCAATTCCTATCAGTGAGGGAAGCAAAAACATCCATGCTTGGAACGCTTTTTTCCCCTTTCGGCGAAATGTATTCTTTTTGAAATGCAGCTTTTCGATGGGACGGGCAAACCGCTTGCGCTTAGATTTCATAGCGATATACCGTCTGCGTCTCGGAGTTCAGATCTGCTGCAACAGCGATAGCTTGGTGATCTGTAACGATCAATGTGACACAGCTGACATCATCCTGCAGAAAAGGTGCAAGGGTGTCTGTCAGAATCCGTGATTCGGAATTGTTGGTGGTATCGTAGGCAACGATGCCTTGATCGTCCACATAATAGAAAATGCCGTTTCGGCAGAAAGATGAGCCCTTAATAGTCGCTAAGACTCCGTAGCTATCGATTTGCCCTGCCCCATCCAAAGAACGGCACTCGTTGGTTTCAAAGTCGACATAGTACAGCTTTTCTCCATCTGACGCGTAATACCCCGCTTGGTCCGCAGCGATTCCTTCTCCCCACTGTGTTACCAACGAGCCATCATACTGCAACACCATATCCTCGAAGGGAAGGGGGTGAATAGTTTCCTGCTCTTGGCCATCCTCATTCACGAAAGTTTCCGTTCTTCCACCCGTTACGGTAAAGGTGTCACTATCAATAGGATAAACGGCAGAAATTCCGTCAATTGCTCCCAGCGCGGAAATATCCGCAGTTTTAAGGTCCTCGCCGCGGGCGGCATAAACAACCTGCTGTCCCTGCATGCCCAGCATGAAGCCATCCGGACGCAGTTTGATTCCCACAACAGTCTGGTCGGCCCAGGGCAGTTCTTCCTTTGTCCAGCTGTCCCCATCATCTGTAGAGACATAGGCACAGAAGCCATCGGCACCTTCACGCCCCACAAAATAAATAGAGCCATCCGAAAGAACTGTACCGGCTTCAATCGAAAAATTGTTGCCAATCGAAATTTCGTTGCCTGTTGCAGCGGAATCCGTTTGTGCCTGTGAAACGGAGCTCTGCGTTTTTTCTGATGGCGTACTTTCCCCAGGAGTAGAGCCGCAGGCGCACAGGGCGACAGCGAGGGAAAACGGCAAAATGGCCGATAAAAACAGATTTCGTTTCATTTGAGTTTCTCCTGTTCTTAATAAACAAGTTAAAATGTGTATGAAAAGCTCTGTTGAAGATTTGAATATGTCGGAACCGCTAATACAGGCAAAGAAGGTCTACTGCGATTACCCACGTTCTGCCAAGTAAAGGCGCAAATCTTTTTCTGCTGCCTGCGTAGCCGATTCAGCATCTTGCTGTCCTTTTGCCAACGCCTCGGCGTACGGCAACAATTTGTCTGCGATTACTTCATCAACAATCACAGGCGTTTTTACGCCTTTGAGGAAATCAGCCAGCATTTCGCGATCTGTACCGTATGTTTCAACAGCTGCGTCAATTCTTGCATCCAAACTGCTTTCAATAACGGGCAGGCCATCTCCAACAACCGTATTTTGGATATCCGAAGCAAAGAACGCTTTCAACAAATCCTTTGCAGCTTCCTGATTTGGGCTACTAGCATTTATTCCAAGTAAGACCTTCGGAGAATAAGCCCTTTCACAAAGGCCCGGTGCGGATTTTAATTCAGGTGCCTGAACTTCCCAATTTTTAGTGATCCAGCCCAGGAACGCAGGAGAATCAATCAGATTCCGTCCAATCCTTGCTCGTTTGTTAATGACTTCGCGTGAAGCACCGGAAATGGTGATGGAGTCTCCGCCGTCGGAATAGACAATCGAATCGTCCTCCTGCTCCGTGCGATAAGAAGCCATGTTGTAGTAAGTGCCGATAGATTCGATGGCTTGGAACAGTTGTTGCAGTTGCTCTTGATTCAGTGTGTTATCCGTAATCAATTCGGAAGCAGAGGTGCTCATCAAGAACTGGAGGATTTTCTGAGGCGTCATAAACGAAACCGCATATTTGTCTTCCTCTGGAAGGGCTGTATAATAAGCATTGTCGGACAAATTGTAGTCATCACGCGGAGGGCAGGATTTTACGAACTCTATAAAGGAAGATAGATCTGTAATTTGATCCATGTCTTCGGCGGTTCCCCAAATAGATGGAATGGCATACCGTGCAGCAGCAATATAAGTCTTCCCATCCACGGAGAAAGCATTTTTAATCGAATCCAAGATTGAAAATTCCTGCAGCGACTCGTTTAAATCAGCCAGAACGCCATTTTCGATATAAGGTGTAACATCTATGCCATCAAAGACGATTAGGTCAGGACCGCTCCCAGCAAGCAGTTCTGTATTTAATGCTTTCAGTACATCTTCGGTTGCCAGATCATCGCTGCCGGCGACTGTATACTGTATGGCGATATCGTTGTGTTGCTGCTGATATTCTGAAAGGACTCTTCGTACAGTGGGAGAATCGGACAGTGACCAGACAGTGAGCTCAATCTGCTCTGACGGTGTCGCGTCAGGATCAAATGTATACGAATAAAGTTGTGCGGAATCGTCAGACGTGTCTTTGACAACACAGAAAAAGCTGTCTTGAAAGTAAACGAGATTTGTGATTACTTTTCCCTGTACCGAAAATGCAAACCCGCTGGATGGAGTGATTTCTTCTTTTAAGGTTCCACCAGCAGCAACCCGGTAAATTCCCTCGTTGTCTGCATAATAGTAATTTCCCTGTGAATCACAATAGGCAGCAATGATGTTTTCGAGTCCCTCGACATTACCTTCTTGTATCTCACCATTTGCCTTCAGAGTCGATAGTTTGCCCGTTTCGGATATGAAGGCAAGTTCATCCCCGTGTTGGGCAAATCCCCCCCATTCCGTTCCGGCCCCAACTTTCGTAACCATACGGCCATCGCGAAGCGAAAAGATAGCTGCAACGGACTGGTTATTGGTATCCCGTCCGGCCATCAAAAAAGAATCCGAGTTGACAAATTGAATGTTGTTGATGTCAGTTACTTCAGAATCGGCAGGTTGGACTTGAGAACATTCTGTCTCTTTCGCTCCGTACCAAATCTGTTCTTCATCTTCAGTCCTGGTCAGAACAAGAACGCCACTTTCCGTCAGGATTGCTTCGATGCAAGTCCCCGGCACTTCCACCGAATAAACCGGCGTGGTGTCCCATGTGTAGCCATCCGAAGAAGAAAGCACATCAACCTTCTGGGATGCCTCTCCGTTTGACTGGACGGTCGCACAGAGGAGTTGGCCATCAGTGGTGGTTGTGAGGGCAAGGATATCACTCGGATCAGGCTCCAAAGCCACCTCTTTTTCAACCCACAACCCTGGATTGATTTCTGTTTTCTGCCCCAGTGAAGAATCCGTTACACCACACGCGCACAGAGAACATCCCATCAACACCGAAAGTCCCAGTGCCGTGTTCTTGATTAAGCGATTCATACAGTTGACTCCTTTCGCTTTTGGTTGTATATATCATAACAGATCAATGTTAAAACAAAATTTAAGATGAGCACCCTTATTTAAATATTGATTAAAGAATGGTTTGTTATAATAAACTAGGGAGATGAACATCGTGAGAATTTTGATAATAGAAGATGATAAAAATCTTTGCCAAATCATGCGTGCGGGCTTGCAAGATGCTGGAATTGATTCAGACTTTTGCCATAATGGCGAGACAGGCTTGGAACTTCTTCTTCATAACTGTTATGATGCTTGTTGCCTGGACCGGATGCTTCCTTCGATGGATGGCCTAACGATTTTGAAAAAGGCCCGGGCAGCCAAAGTATCAGCTCCGGTGCTGATGCTGACTGCTATGGGCGGCTTAGACGACAAAGTGGATGGGCTGGAAGCTGGTGCGGACGATTACTTGGCCAAGCCATTTGCCATGCGAGAACTTGTAGCTCGCCTCCACGCATTACTTCGCAGGCCCTCACAAGCGATGGCTGTGGAGGAAAGCAACCAAATTCATTACGAGGATGCAACATTAGACTGTAATCAGCTGGAACTATGTGGGCCAAAAGGACACTGTCAACTATCAAAAAAGGAAGCGGACCTCTTGGAAGTGTTTTTCCGATACCCGCATCAGTTGTTTGCAAGAGAGCGACTGCTTTCCCGGGTTTGGGGCGATGACACTGAGATTGAAGAAAGTAATCTGAACACCTATATCCACTTTGTACGCAAAAAGTTAAAAAAAGCTGGTATCTGCCTGACGATCACGACCATTCGGGGTGTCGGATACCGATTGGAGAACATCCATGATTAAAAAACTTTGGCTAAAACTGGTTCTCCTTTATACTGGCATCACGGGGCTGATCTTGGCATTGTGTTTAGGAATCACATTCTTTTTTTCCTGCAACAGATATGAAGCCTCATTGGACGCTCAGATTTGTGACCAGATAGAATCATACCAAATCAAACTACTTTCCTCCCGGCAGGTTGATCAGAGTACTTTGCAGGAACTGGAAGAAAATTTGGATGGCAACATATACATTTTTGAAAATGGAACGCCATTATTCCGTTTCGAACCGACTGGAGGACTTACACCGGACGTATTGGAAAATATATTCCGCTCGGAGCATAGCCTTTCTACGGATGAACTCTCCCAGGCTTCAAACGGGTGGACATCAAAAAAGGATGAAAGGAATACTGCTTTAGGGCGTTTCCATGTATTCTACTTTCGGCACGAGGATAAAACGCAAATTGAAATATTGGCTCTGCAAAGCCAGAGCGTTCGTCTGCCGTTTATTCAGCATCAGGCAGTTTTCTACGGAGTGTTATTGCTCTTAGGATGTATTATTTTGGCTGTCATCAATAGCTGGTTGATTCGGAGCCTTTTAAGACCGGTAGAGAATTCCGTTCGTCAGCAGAAAGAATTTGTTGCAGCAGCAGGGCACGAACTAAAGACGCCGCTAGCATCGATCCGTGCTGGGCTGGAGGTACTGCAAAAGCACATTCCTTCTTCTCCGGAAATTTCAGGAGTGTTTTATGCAACGCAAAGCGAGGCTCTGCGGATGAGTCACTTGGTACAAGATTTATTGCTTCTGGCAAATTCAGATAGACAAGAACGCAAGCTGGTTTTGACAGCAATTGAACCTGATACCTTTTGCTTGCAGCTTTATGAAAAATACCAGATCTATGCCAAACAGCAACGTCATCCGTTACGTCTCAAGATTGAAGAAGCGTCATACCCTGAAATCATGGCTAACGAAGAAGCACTTACCCAGATAGGCAGTATCTTTATTACCAATGCGATTGCCCACACGAAGGAAGATACCACCATCGAAATTTGTTGTAACCTCCTGAAAAATAATGTAGTGGAAATCGGGGTACATGATTACGGTCAGGGTATTGCCGAAAAGGATTTACCACGGATTTTTGAACGGTTTTATCGCGCAGATCCCAGCCGTACGACCAATGGCCACTATGGGCTTGGGCTTTCTGTTGCAAAAAGTCTGGCAGAGCAACAATCGTTGCATATTGGAGCCCGCAATACACCCGGTGGAGGGGCTATGTTTTATATTTGCACGCAATAACCGCAAAAATCTAATAACACACGGAAGAATTGTTTAGAGGTAAAACTTGCTTAATACAACTATTTGTCATGAGGACGATTCTTTGCGTTCCTATGTTGCGAAGTTTATCGAACAATATTTTAAGCGAAACCACATACAATACAAAATATCATGTTGCCCGTCATTGCATAATCTCACAACGCGGTTTCACCCAATCGATCTATTATTTACAGATATAATATTTAGCGATAAGACAGAGATGTCCACGTTGCTGAAAATCCGTAAGCAACACCCATCAATGATGATGGTGATCTTAACAAACAATAATGAGTATGCTATACAGGGGTATAAGCTAGGAATACTCCGCTACATAATGAAGGAGCAACTGGAACATGAACTTCCCCACTGCATGGATGCAGTGCTTGCAAGATATTTCAAGCACAGAGATGTGCTTGAAATGAAATTCGTTGAAGGAAAGTATTGCGTGTACCAGGACGAAATCGTCTATATGGAAAGCCAAGGTCATAAAGTGAATTTTCATCTTTCTTTAGGGATGTCTGTTCGAATTTTGACAGCGCACACAACGATAGATGCTATGCAACTGCAACTAAACCAAAATCGTTTTGTACGGCCACACAAAAGTTTCCTTGTGAATTGTTCCTATATTGACAAGATTGAGTGTGGCAATATTCTTCTGCAAAGCGGTGATAGAATCACCATTTCGCAAAGCCGCAAGAAAGATGTCGATGCATTGCTCACAGCAATTCTATAAAGATAATATTGCACAGAAAAAACACATCTGCCTTCCTCGTAAGAAGTCAGATGTGTTTTAGTTTTCTTATTTTAGTTTACTAAAAATATACTTTCGTGCACGGTGAATTCTATTTTTAACATTCGCCTCCGAGGTATTGGTAAGGCAAGCAATATCTTTAAGTTTGTACCCTTTGATTTTCATAACCAATGTTATTCGATACTTTTCTGGCAATTCATTGAGTGCTTGCAGCGCTTTCTGCAGGGTAATTTTGGTGAGAGCAATCTCATCTGGACCATCAAAATTATTTATTTCTGGAACCTCGTCGGCAGGATACAATGATGTCTTGCGTTTTTCCCATCTTCGAATAAAGTCGATGGTTTTGCTTTTAGTCACAAGATAAAGGTATGATTTTAGCTCTTTAGGGTTGTCCATACGTATGGTATCAATATCTTCAATAATATTCACCATTGTTTCGTGTACTGCATCTTCAGCTAGACGCTGATCTTTTGTGAGTTCATAAGCAACTTTATACATCATTCCATAGTATGTGTGGTAGATGTACTCAAATTTTGATCTTTGCGTATCATCGTCAATCATGGCGAGATAGATAAAAAGCATAGAAAGCGGCTCCCTATTGAACTAGATTGTCCAAGATAAAAATAATGAATTTCATAGTATTATCCGTAAAAAGGCTCATTCAGGTTTCATGGTTTCTGAAAAAAAGCAAAAAAAGCGCAAAGTTTCCCGAACGGGCAAACCTTGCGCTTTTTGAGAGGCCTTTATTTTGTACTTTGGCTGGGGGCAGGTGTTAGCATCGTTTATCGAAATCGTAGCTGACGGTTTCACTCGTGCCGTTTGCAGTGACGGTGACTGTAGTGGTTAGCTTGTAGGTCGTTCCTGCTTTGATGGCATAGCTTCCATTGAATTCATGCCGGAATCCATAGTAGGTAGAAGATGTACGATCCACTTCGGTGTAATTTCCCCAAAAGCCCTTCTCATACAACACGAGTGTGCATTCCATCTTTGTTGCCTTCGGATCTGCAACAATATAGCTCGAATAGGACTGGGACTCCGCGGAAATAGTCGGAGAGATGGCAATTACGTTTTTCCAACGGGGCTCTACCGCAAACGCGGTTACGCAAAAAAGTGTAGCCATTAATACGGAAATGGCGATTCCAATAATTTTTTTCATTTTCAGAACTCCTTTTGATAAATGGCCTCTTCCTTAACAATCCGTATGATACGGTGAAATGGTTACAAAATTAGTGTATAAAGTTTTCATAACCTATTTGAGAGTGGAATCCACTGTGATTCCCTCGGCCACTTTTATAAGTTCTGAAATGTTAGGATTGCCATAAATAGTGAAGGATAGCCCATCAGCTTCCCAAACCAATACGTTGCTATTATCTTCGCGTATTCCCCAGATTGCATGGTTTCCATCAAATTCGAGTTCATAGTATCTGGTTAGTTCGTTGTCAATCCCGACTTCTTGCTCCGAGCCAATATCAACAACTCTGACAGTATACCAACCACCGCTGTCTGATGTGAATTCAGCAATGTACCGATCTTGATTTGATGTCTCTTCATCTGTAAGTGTAAAACCTGTAAGGATGCAACTCAAGTTAATTTTCGAAGCAATATCGAAATGTTGTCGATCTGTTTCTTGGGAATAGACGATGTTCATAAAACCATCTCGCCATTGGATCAAGGTATCCACTACGGCATCTTGAAATGCTTGAACAGGAAGGAGGGCAAATGTCAGTGCAGTCATAACGCTGGTAAAAGCTATCAACACCTTCTTGGTAGGCTTCCAAATTTGGACCCATCCCTCTTTTCGGTGCGCCTTTTTTAAGAGTCGGTCCATTTTCTTCTGAAACTGTTCGGAAGGATGAAACTGAGCATTCATTTCTTTCAGACTCGGCATGGAAGCCAGTTCGCGCTCTTCTGCCTCCGTCACAACCAATGAAATCAGTGCATCTGGCGTAATGCGGATTTCGTCATTCTCTTTCTTTTTCATGATAGCTCTCCAATTTATCTAATATCATTCTCCGCGCTCGAAAAATTCGCACTTTTGTGTTTTCCGGAGTGATGTTCAAAATTGTTGCGATTTCTTTCACTTGATAACCCTGCAATTTTAGTTCCAACGGCGCACGATACCGATCATCCATCTTCGAAATCATTGCAATCAACTCATTAAAGGCAAGTGCATCAATTGCAATAGTTTCGGGGTCCTGTTTATGTTTGGTGTCATAGCGTTCTAATTCATCGTCTTCGGTCGGGCGCACCTTGTCCCATTTGCGCACACAATCAACAGCCTTATTATGGGTGACCCTCCGCAGAAAAGCACGAAGTGTAAGTTCATCGTCAATATGTACTTTATCTATAATCCGTATCAACTGCAAAAAAGTTTCATGTACAACGTCCTCAGCCAGATAATGCTCTTTTACTACTTCCTTTGCAACATGATACATGAAGCCAACGTAGTTCTGATAAATGTACGAAAATTTATCCTGCTGTTCCTCGGTTTCCAGCATGGAAATATAAAAAGTCAGCATTTTTCCCTCCGCGTGTGTTAAAACGTCCTGTTGGGATTTGGATCACATGGATTGCAAATACCAGGTGATATAACCAATCAGGTGCGCTTTCTGTTCCGCGGAGCAATGATCAAGTTGATATTGCAGTTCGTCAGAAAAGAAATCGCTTATTTGTGAAGGCGAGGATGGTAATATTGCGTAAATTGAACATTCCAGTATGCCCGCGAGGACGTAGAGCTTCTGCAGGGAAAGGTGTGCAGAACCTCTTTCTATACGACTAATGTACTGGGGAGATACATCAAACTTGTTGCCCAGTTCTTCTTGTGTCCATCCCTTTGCTGTACGCATTGCGCGAATCTTTGTTCCAATCGCTTTGTATAGTTCTTCCTTCGAAATGTCCACTTTTCCATCACCTCAAAATAAGCGTATCAATTTTCAAGCTCAAATTTGAGGGTCTAATTAGTTTATAAATAAACTATATAGATTTATTTTTGTGGGTTTTTATCAATTTATTCGGTTTAGATAATTGAGAATATGATTTATATTTGAGAGAAAGAATATCTGTAACCCCCTTTCTGCATGATTCGTATACGTTTTAGACCATCTTTTCTATTTACTGCTATTTACGGTTTAAGAAGGTCAGTGCCCTTGTATGTTTTTCGGGGCGTAATTGTATACGGAAGGTGTAGAAAGTGGTGATGCAAAACAAATGCCGAACCGCTGGATATCAACCGGCGAAGTAGGTTTAACACCCACTCACTTGCTCCACATTGCCGCTCCCCACCTCCATTCTGATTGTACGAATATCGTTATCGTCAGAATGGAGGTAACAATGGGTTTTAATTATGGGCGCGAAAAGCGCGCTTTTGATGAAAAATGGGCACGGCTGGAAGTGGAATATCGCGCGGCAGGGATGTCCGAAAAAGCAATCCAAGACATGAAGAATTATGATTGGCAATGGTTTTGCAGTGAACGAACCTATCGAAACCATGTACAAACTTTGCCAGTTGGTGATGCTGAGAGTCATGGCGATGTGTTTTTCAAACAAGCACGTTTGGAATCAATAACTTCCCAATGGGATGCCGGTGACGTAGATCACACTCGCTTCGGTTGGTTGTCTGCTTTAGAAGATGAGACGCTTTACAATAAATTGCGCGCTCTCTCTGATAAAGACCTGGAATTGCTGACACTCCTTTGTGTTGATGGTTTCCAACAGGCAGATATTGCTCGTAGAATGAACTGCTCACGCAATGCCGTGCATAAGCGGCTTAAAAAAATTAAAAAAATTCTGAAAAAAGGGTGACAATCGCCTCCGCTCGATGCCTGTATAATAGAAGCGATTTTTTCCTTCTATGTACTTTGAAATTTGAATACACGGCAGAACAGGTACATACCCCGCGCAGGAGCGAGTGAGAAGCGACGCCATGATGCTGGCCAGCTAGGAGGTGAAATAGCTGTATTAGCGGAGCGCCCACCGCCTTTCTCATACACAGCTTTGGCACACTGTGCGCGATGATTGTGCGGGTGAATAATGATACTTCCTCACGGCCTCCTAAGGACTTGGGAGGAACCCTGCGCGCTTCTAACGACGCTGCAGAGTTATGACAGCCGCGCCAGCGGAGACCTGCTCTGTCCCTAGCATCAGGGATGCGTGGCAAATGTGATGCAATTATCTTGCCAATAGAAAAAATGTGGGCGCATTGGAGATTTCCAATGCGCCCACTGTCTATATAAGGGGAAAGAAATATCATGATACAACAAAGTGTTGATAAAATCGCATTAAAGCTTATTCATATGATGTTTCGTAAGGGTATGATTGACACATCGGTATACCGACAGATCCTAAGACGGTATGCATGAAAAGTCAAGGATAGTACCGGATATCGTCGCATCCTAAACAAATGTAGCCTCCCCTTTTATACTTGAAGCGGAGGTGATCAGATGAACAATATGCAACAACTGTACTTCGGAAATCTAGCTTTAGACCCTAACCGACAGCGCCGGATCGTTTATTATGGCCGTGTTTCAACAGAACATGAGGCTCAGCTTGAAGCTTTGGAAAAGCAGATGCAGTGGTACGAGGACCAAACAAAGTATCATCCAAATTGGACTGTGGTAGGTAAGTACATCGACGAAGGGATTACTGGAACACTCGCTAAAAAGCGTCCTTCATTTATGAAGATGATTGAGGACGCCAAACAGCGAAAGTTTGATCTTATCGTCACTCGTGAGGTATGCCGTTTTGCAAGAAATACCGTAGACACTTTGGTACTTACTCGTGAACTCAAGAACTATGGTGTTGAGGTCTATTTCGTATCTGATAACATCTGGACAATGGATGGAGACGGCGAATTACGGCTTACGATCATGGCTACGTTGGCTCAAGAGGAAAGTCGAAAGATTTCAGAGCGGGTTCGAGCAGGACAAGCCGTAAGCAGAGAAAGCGGTGTTCTATTTGGGAACGGAAATATCATCGGTTATGATCGGGTAGGAAGCACTTATGTCATTAACCCGGAGCAGGCAGCTACAATCCGTACAATTTTCGAACTATACTCACAAGGTCTGGGGCAAATGAAAATCGTCAACGAACTGACGCGGCGTGGATGTAAGGACGGTAATGGAAACGTGAAATGGTCCTGCATCAAAATCAGCCGGATTCTTCGCAACGCCACTTATATGGGTTATCTCTGCTATAACAAGTCAAAAGTCAACAACTTTTTGGAAAAAAGGCGAATTAAGAATTTGGATGAGGATTCTTTTATCCTTAAGAAAGGCGACTTTGAGCCGATTATATCGGAGGCTCTATGGCATCAGTGCGAAAATATCCGGAACGGCCGGATTCGCAAATATCAAATGCCTTCTGGGGAGGAACGCAGACGAGGCACAAGAATCGCTCAAAACCTGTGGGTCAAGAAACTACGTTGCCGTTGCGGCGCTGGATACAATCGCTTCAAATGGAGGGTGCTACGGGATGGAACCCCTGTTTACGGATACCAATGCAATTACCGTACACAAAACCCCGCAAAGACTTTTGTAGAAAAGAATCATCTCGATAGCCAAAAATATTGTGATGCGATCGTCATCTGTGAATGGAAGCTTGATTTGATGGCAAAGATGATTTTTGACCAACTGTGGGGAGACCAAAGAGAAGCTGTTTTGAAGGCCTGTCAGATGATTGAATCTTGCATCCTTTCCACGACGTTACAAACTGATTCGGAAAAAGCGGAGAAACAAAAGAAAATCGAAAAATTGGAGCAACGTCTTCTGAATCTCGGTCAGATGCGAGCGGATGGTGAACTGACAAGAGAGCAATTTCAGAAGTTATATGCACAGACCACTACAGAATTGGACGCCTTGAAAACGCAACAGAATAGCGTTCCAGACTCAGCTGAGGAAGAAGTCAGCTTCGACCTGAACAAAATCAAAAAAGGGCTTTCTCAGATGGTGGACATTACGGCACCTCGTATTTCTGAAGAACTGATAAATGAATTTGTGGAGGCTGTTACCCCAGTCGAGAATCATCATTATCGCTGGAAAATGACCTTCGGAGAAATGAAGTCAGGACAAGAACGATATAACCTTATGGAGCCGGAAAATTCCCCTGTACTCTCATTTACGATTGACTTTGAGACTGCCCGCCAGTATCGTATGTCGAATGGGTTGCCCGCCCAATTCCGTCAGCGTGGCTGGACTGATCTGAACGTGGAAGTGTATTTGTAACCCCCATGTGCATTGCAAACAAAAACAGGCGCACCGCCAAAAGCGGTAGAGCATCCACAGAATATCTTGGTCTTGGTTGCAAGCTCTACATATCAT
>ENA-OPCO01000950-OPCO01000950.1-human-gut-metagenome-genome-assembly--contig:-NODE-950-length-20000-cov-3.065580_pt1 | contig 20000 bp, 10 predicted proteins | sample MGYA00241562_ERZ501475 | MGnify/ENA primary metagenome ERZ501475 (study PRJEB25962, sample SAMEA2042627) | human gut metagenome | biome: human gut; feature: human-associated habitat; material: faeces... | reverse complement strand
GAACAGAATTAGCGATTTCTGAATCTCAGGAACGTATGGCTGTTGTTGTAGATCCGAAAGATGTTGAGGAATTCTTGAAATACGCAAACGAAGAAAACCTGGAAGCAGTAGAAGTGGCAGTTGTCACAGAATCCCCGCGTCTTGTCCTGATCTGGAGAGACAAAGAAATCGTAAATATTTCCAGAGCATTCCTGGATACAAATGGTGCACATCAGGAGACCGATGTAAAAGCAGAGATTCCTTCACAGGAAAATAAATATTTCACAAAACCGGAAGTAACAGATGTAAAAGAAAAATGGCTCTCCATGCTGGCTGATCTGAACTGCTGTTCACAGAAAGGTCTTGTGGAAATGTTTGACAGTTCCATTGGTGCCTGCACGGTCAATATGCCATATGGTGGTAAATATCAGTTGACACCAACGCAGACTATGATTGCTAAACTTCCGGTACTTGACGGTAAATGTGATACGGTTACGATGATGAGTTATGGCATGGATCCGTATTTGATGAGCTGGAGCCCATATCATGGAGCAGAATATGCAGTGCTTACTTCGGTTGCTAAGATTGTGTCAGCCGGTGGTGACTTCCATAAAATCCGTTTTACATTCCAGGAATACTTCAAACGTATGACAGAAGATGCAAAACGCTGGGGCGAGCCGATGGCAGCTTTGTTAGGTGCATATGATGCACAGATTAAACTTGGTCTTCCGTCCATTGGTGGTAAAGATAGTATGTCCGGTACCTTTAACGATATTGATGTACCGCCTACCCTTTGTTCCTTTGCTGTTGATGTGGCTGAGATTTCGGATGTTGTAACAAACGAACTGAAAAAAGCAGGAAGCCGTCTTGTGAAATTCACAATTCAGAAGGATGAGTATGACCTTCCGGATTTCGCATTTATTATGAGTCAGTATGAGAAGATTACGAAACTGATGCGTGATGGTGTAATTCGTTCCGCACAGGCAGTTGATGGCAACGGTGTTGCCGATGCCGTTGCGAAGATGGCATTTGGTAATAAGATTGGTGCTAAATTCTGCAAACATAAACCAAAAGAATATTTCTTTACACCGGGTTATGGTGAAATTGTAGCAGAGATTGCTGAAGAGGATTTGGCTGTGTTGGATGCTGTCGGTGTTTCTTATGATAAGATTGGTAAGACATTGGATAAACCGCAGTTTGAGTGTGATGATGAAGTGATTTCCATGGAGGAAGCACTTTCGGCTTGGAGTGGCACTTTGGAAAAAGTATTCCCTACCCGTTCCGGTGTGGAAGACAAAGAAATCAATACCGGTCTTTACGATACGAAAGACATTTATGTATGCAAACATAAAGTAGCAAAACCTTCCGTATTTATTCCGGTATTCCCGGGAACAAACTGTGAGTATGATACCGCTCTTTCGTTCCAGGCAGCAGGTGCTGATACAAAGAGCATTGTATTTAAAAATATGACGGAGCAGAACATCACGGACAGTGTAGATGCTTTTGAAAAGGCAATCCGTGAGTCCCAGATTTTGATGTTTGCCGGCGGATTTAGTGCCGGTGATGAGCCGGATGGTTCGGCAAAATTCATTACCTCCATTTTCCGTAATGAAAAGATTAAAGATGCCGTTCATGAACTGTTAGATGAGAGAGACGGTTTGGTACTTGGTATTTGTAACGGATTCCAGGCGTTGATTAAACTTGGTTTGGTTCCTTACGGTAAGATTGCGACACAGCTTTCCGACTCGCCGACATTGACGACAAACAGTATTGGACGTCATGTGTCGAAGACCGTTTATACAAAAGTGGTTACGAATAAATCGCCATGGCTTCAGGAGGCAGAACTTGGCGGAGTATATTCGATTCCGGCTTCTCATGGTGAGGGACGTTTTGTGGCAAGTGATGAGTGGATTCAGAAATTGTTTGCAAACGGACAGGTTGCGACACAGTATGTAGATATTGATGGAAATCCAACCATGGATGAAGACTTTAACCCGAATGGTTCTTATTGTGCAATTGAAGGTATTACCAGTCCGGATGGACGTGTTCTTGGTAAGATGGCACATTCCGAGCGCCGCGGTGATGGTGTTGCCGTAAATATTTATGGCGACCAGGATCAGAAGATTTTCAAGAGCGGTGTAAAATATTTTGCATAAGTGCATGATTTTGTATGTAACGCGCTGTTCCCTAAACGATAGGGAGCAGCGTTTGTTTTTAGTAGAAAGGAAGAAAAATGAAACGAATGATTTTGGCATCCGGCTCTCCGAGACGGAAAGAATTGCTTCAGATGTTGGAGATTCCTTTTGAGGTGCTTGTATCGGACACCAAAGAAGTAATCACAAAAAATGAGCCGGCAGAAGTGACGAAAGAATTGTCATATCAAAAAGCGATGGCAGTTGCCGGGCAGGTAGAAGAAGGAATCATTATTGGTGCGGATACGGTTGTTTCGATTGATGGAAAAATTCTTGGAAAACCGGCAGATACAGAAGAAGCGAGAGAAATGATTTATAAATTACAGGGAAAAAGTCATATGGTGTATACCGGTGTTACGGTGATTGCAAAATCAGGTGATATGGTATCTGCGTCATCATTTGCTGAGGGAACGAAGGTGAATGTAGCGCCGATGACAGAAAATGAGATTGAGGCTTATATTTCGACCGATGAACCATATGATAAAGCCGGAGCATATGGCATTCAAGGCTTGTTTGGTAAGTTTATTGAAGGGATTAAGGGGGACTACTTCAATGTGGTTGGTCTTCCCATTCACAGGCTGTATGAAGAATTAAAAAAATTTGATTAGTTACTATTCCGTGTGATGGGGTGGTGGCTGTTTCGAAATTGCGTTGGGGTTATTCCGGCTTGCTTTTTAAAGGCGCAGGAAAATGCCTGACCATCACAAAAGCCGAGACTGAGCGCAATGGATAAAATACTGCGGTTTGTATGTGTTAATTCGGTTTTGGCATACTCCATTGTTTCCTGGATGAGATATTGTTTTAAAGTCATGCCGGTCTCTTTGTGGAAGCGTGCAGAAAGATATTTTGGATGATAACCCAAATGTTTTGCAATATCTGATACGGTGATGTGGTATGCCTGATTCCATTTGACATAGTTTTTGACATTCTGCAATAAATAATCACGGTAGGAATGACTAAGCAGTGTTTTCTTCTGCGACTGATTATACAATTCCAATAAAATCTGCAGGGTATACATATTATTCGTTTGTTCATCATGGTAAACAAAATTTGCATTATTAAGCTCCAAAAAGGCATTATGGATGCGGTTTGGGGAGGATATTTGCCCCTGCTTAGGAAGAAAAATAACCGGTTCGTCTTTAAATCCGAAAAATAAGCAGTCAAAATGAAGCCAGTAGAAGGTGCAGAGGGATGGGGCAAAACCAAATTGCTGTCCCGGCTCCATAATTAAGTATTCATTTTCATTTACGACATACCGGTCTGTTTGGTCTGCAATGGAAAGTGTTCCGTTTGTTACTATGATTAATTCATTTTCCATTAGTTCACGTGACATATGAATCCAATCCGGCGAACCTGCCTCAAAGAATCCATTGAATTTATAGTGTACCTGCGCTGCCGTTGATATTCTAATATCTTTCATTTTTTAACGCTCTCCCTGCTTGATTTTGCGATTAATATGTTGTTAATATATAGTATAAGATAATTATCTTACTTTTTCAAACAAAACCTAACCCTTTTTTTATTTACTTATTGTCATTTTTATGTAATAGTAAGGATACAAAAACAAAGGGAGGATTTTTTATGAATCAGGATATTTCAATTTGTGTTTTGACGGAGAATGAGATGGGCTGGACTGAACCATTTGAGTTAGATAAAGTACAGATTTTAGACAATTATTATTTGTCTGCTCAGAAGTCGGATATAGCTTTCTTGAAAAAAATGGATACTGCGCGCCTACTGGCTGGATTTCGAACGACAGCAGGGATTGATACAAAGGGTGTCAGACCGTATGGCGGATGGGAAGATAGTTTGCTTGGCGGTCATTGTGTCGGCCATTATCTTACGGCTCTTGCACAGGCGGTGAAGGTGACTGGTGATAAAGAACTGAAAGAAAAATCTCAGACGTTAATTGCCGGTTTGGAAGAATGTCAGAAGAAACTTGGCACCGGGTTCCTTTTTGGGGCAAAAGTGGAAGATAAAGAGGATGTTGAGAAGCAGTTTGATATTTTGGAGGGAAAGAAAAAGGGCGAGACGTGGGTTCCATGGTATAATATGCATAAGGTTCTTGCCGGTCTTGTAGATACTTATAAATATACGGGAAATGAAACAGCTCTTTTGGTTGCGGAAAAATTGGGTGACTGGATTTATGAGCGTGTGAGTAAATGGGATTTAAAAACGAATCAAAAGGTATTGGAGACGGAATATGGCGGCATGAATGATTGTTTGTATGAACTGTATTCCTACAGTCATAATAAGCACCATTTGGAGGCGGCGCAGAAATTTGATGAGAAAGCACTTTTTTTGATGGCTGCGAAAGGTGAAAAAAACTGTCTGGATGGAAAGCACGCGAATACCCAGATTCCTAAGTTTATCGGTGCGATTAAGCGATATAATGTGTTAAAACAGCTGGGGGAGGCAAAACAGGAAGATGAAGCATATCTTGTGGATGCTGAGAAATTTTTTGAAATGGTTGTCAAACGACATTCTTTTGTTACCGGCGGCATCAGTGTGATGGAGCATTTTCGGAAAGATTATCATCTGGATGAGATTCGCACGCAGACAAATTGTGAGAGCTGTTGTGCGCACAATATGTTAAAACTTGCAAAAGAGCTATTTAAGGCAACAAGGAAAAAGGAGTATGCCGATTATTATGAGACAACTTTGCGGAATGCGATTATGGGAGCGGTAAAAACGGAGAGTGGAGCAGCATCTTATTTTACGCCGATGGCAACCGGGTATTACAAAACGTTTGGTGAGGAGGAGCCGGAAAAGAATATGTTCTGGTGCTGTACCGGAAGTGGCATGGAGAATTTCACGAAACTGGGCGACAGTATTTATTTTCGTGCCAATGATACGCTGCTTGTAAATCAATATGTCGCTTCAAAAGTGACTTGGGAGGAAAAGAATCTTGTGCTTACACAGAAGTCGGATGTGACAAAATCAGAGGAGATTTCTTTTGTGTTAAATGCATTGCATGACAAAGAAATATCGGATGTGGCGATTGCGCTTCGGATCCCGGATTGGATGCATGGGGAAGCCACGATTTATGTAAATGGCGCGGAGAAAATGACAGCAGCCGGTAATAGCGAGTATGTTTTATTGGAACGTAACTGGGAGGATGGCGATGTGATAATGGCAAAATATCCGATGTCAGTGGAGTCTGTTGGACTTTTGGATCAGGATGCCGTGTTTGCTTTTCGGTACGGACCGACGGTTCTGGCTGCAAAACTTGGGAAAGAAAAGATGGGAGAGGCGACATGGGCAGGAATTGACCTTACCGCACCTCTTTATAAGGTAGTAGGAAATGAGTGCAGGAAAGACACAATTGCGTATGGTGAACCAAAAACGACAGAACTGCTTGACAATGAAACGCTGACGATTCAAAAAGAGACCTCTGTGAATGAGTTTGTCAGTCATATAGAGCACTATCTGGTACGTGATACGGAAAGCGAAAACTTGTCATTTCATCTGAAAGGAACGGATGCTGATACGACATTTGAAAATGGACTACAGTTTGTTCCGTTTAATACACTAAATGATGAGCGGTATGGTATTTATTGGTATTTTGATACTGAGAAAAATAACGATAAGGAATGAAAAAAACTTCTTGACATGCAGGCAGTTATTCAGTATAATAGCTCTTGTGTTTAAGAAGTGCGCGAGTGGCTCAGTTGGTAGAGCACAACCTTGCCAAGGTTGGGGCCGCGGGTTCGAGTCCCGTCTCGCGCTTTTATTTTTTATTCTTTTGCTTTATTGCTTTAATTCATTAAATTACTCATAATACCTGTCATACCTAATCTGAAATCCGCCAGCTTTCCCAAAACCGTATTTTCCGTCTTATCCCGCATTCTTCCCTGACAGCAGAAAAACCCGGGAACCTTTTATCTTAATCAAAAGAAAGGCTTCCGGGTTTTTTATCTTATCAACTGTTTTTATTTTCTTATTCCCCGTGTCGGAGCACAATCCCGGACAGCGGCGGCAATGTCAGTTCAATTTTTCCGCCATGCACTTCTGTAAAGTACTGCTCGGTCGTATAGCCCTGTGCATGCGTCAGCATCAGGCGTTCCATTTTACAGTTATGCTGCGGCACATTTACCTGCCATACAGACAGGGTGATCGTCTGCTCATTCAGATCGTTGTTAAATGCCACAACCATCTGCTCGTCCTGCGAGAATCTTCCATAAGAAAGTACGTTATGTCTCTGCTCCAGGAATTTCAGGGAGCCATGTGTCAGCACAGGACATGCTTTGTGGATACGGATCATTTCTTTATGGAATCGGATCAGTTCATTGTCCTCTCTGCCCCATGGATAACTGCGGCGGTTATCCGGATCCGTCCATCCACACACACCCGCTTCATCACCGTAATACAGGGTAGGTGCTCCGACCCATGTCATCTGCATCACAACCGCCTGTCTCATCACAGCCGTATTTACACCCATATCCGCCGCCCTCGGTCCGGCAAATGCAGTCCGTCCTACTTTTTTGTTGGTACGGGTTAAAAATCTCGAATGGTCGTGGTTGGAAAGTTCATTCATGGCCACCTGTGCCGAAGGCATTGTAAAACGGGCACCATAATCGGTCATAGCACCAAAAAAAGCAGAAGAATCACCGATCATGTCCAGTGCTGCCATATCACTGTGTTTTTCCATTCCTGTTAAAAACCAGCTGACAGGTTCCATAAAAGCATCATAATTCATAACTGTATCCCACTGGCTTCCATCCAGCCATGGGGAAGGATCTCCATAATGCTCTGCCAGGATGATCGCCTCCGGATTCGCTTTCTTCATAGCACCCATAATAGAAGTTCCCGCCTTTGCCAAGTCTACTCCTTCCGTATTTCCTCCTTCATGAAAGGGGTCCATACTGTAATACTTTGCTTTTCCGTACAGTTTCTCCAACTCCTCATAATACATGGCAGCAAATGAATCGAAATGTTCATCTTCCGTAGAAAGAAAAGCCGGACGAGGGAAACCGCACCATTTACCGGGATCGGCAATCTGATATCCCAGTTTCTCTCCGATATTACGGGGGACCATTCCTGCATATCCGGGGAATACCGGTTCAATGCCCAGCTCCCTCATTCGGGCAATGATCTTCTTTTGCAGTGCTTCCTGTTGCCGATACCAACTGTCGGGATTCGGGCCGCCCCATCCTTCCAGATTATTCATCTGCCACCATGCCATAAAGGCAGGACCGGAAATAAACTCATTGACCTCCTCCGTCGTATATCCGATACGCTTCAGCAAATTATACCAGACAACCTCCATCCCTGTTATACTCAAAGGCATATTGATGCCGTGCATCGCCATCCAGTCTATTTCTTTCTCCCAGCGTTCCCAGTCCCAGAAAGCCATGGAGTAGGAATAGGTACAGTAATTCAGGTAATATCGATTCTTCATAGCCGTTGTCTGTCGGATTTTCTTTTGAGGCAGAGGCAGTACTTCCGGCAATTTCTGCGAGGGATTATTCCACGAAAGATGAATACCTGCCACATATTTCAGGTACCAATTCAAGCCTGTAGCCAGTGAGAGATCAGAGTTCCCGGTTATCAGTACTTTGTCATCCTTGGAGTCTATCTCAAAGTAGTCCTTTGCCGGATCGGCTTCATCAATAACCAACCGGAAAAGGATTTGATCTTTCGACGTATTCTCCGTCACACGTGCTGCCAATGAATCGATTGGAGCAGACGTAGATCGGCAACTTGTATACATAACAACAGAACCAAATAATAAAAGTAATAGAAGACGCATGTTCATAGTCATTATTTTTTTAAGGGTCATCAAATGTGTTTGAGCATTTGAACCCCTAAATATATTTCAAATTTCCGATTACTGAAAATAAAATATAGTTCTTTTATACTGATACACATAAAATAACCTCCAATATATGAAAAGTCGGAAAGATATAGCATTGGCTCTAATAAAGAAAGAAGATGTGGCAAACAGTTATTTGCACATCTTCTTTCAATTTGTGTTTCAGTTAATTATTACTCCCATCCCGGATTATTGGGGGCCAGTTCTGGGTTTAATGCGATTTCATTAGTAGGCACCTGATACAGATAATACTTATCTAACCAACCTTTACCTGCTACCAAAGGATCATTATACATATAGATAAAACCTTCTTTCTTTCCTGTTGTATCGGCGTATCCTTTTTCAAGATCAACAAACTGTCCGGAATCGCCAATCTGCTCTTTAGTAGCCCATTGACCATACTGTATCTTATTGATAAACCAAGGTGCTTTTTTCCAACGGCGCACATCGTAGAATCCAAATCCTTCGCCCATCAATTCTACTATGCGCTCGCGACGAATCTCCCACAATACAGGGTCTACGGTCTGGTCGCGCTTCGGATCAAATCCGGCATTTATCTCGGCCACTTTCATATGGGCAACTCCCACCCGATCGCGTAACTTATTGATAGTAAGATCAGCAACAGTCTGATTGAAGCCTTCGGCACCTGTACCACCTTTTTCAAATTTAGCCTCGGCATAATTCAACATCACTTCATCAATCTTGAACAAAGGTACATCTGAGGTCCCTTCATTCTCTTTCGAATTGTCCCATACATTATAGTATCTGTACACATAGTTACCGCTACGGGCTACGAGGAAACCTTGTCCGCCATTGTTGGTGAAGAAGTGAGGCATTCCTTTCAATATAGCAGCAGACCAGTTCATCAATGGGAACACTTTATGTTTACCGGCTTCCCCATTTCCGCCCCCGAAACCTGTGTAACGGGTAATGCCCATGATATCCATAAACTCACGGTCCTTGGGATCAGAAGTATACTCCCAACTGGTATTATCGGCACTTGGGATCACCTTATAAGGGGGAGCTACAGTCTCCAGCAGACGAAGGTCACGATTGCGGAAAGTAGCATTCATACTATTATCCCCGTCCTGCGACCATTCATATTCCGAGCTGTTATGAATCGTTTTACCATCTTTACAAAGATACATGTCGATGATGTGTTGCGGCATTTCCACATTATGGGTGGATGTCCGTTCAACATGCGTCAGTACATAATTTGTCAGTTCTTTTTCTACATATTCCTTATACAGAATGATGCCTTTCATTCCTTTCAGGTCAGATGTCAGCATCTCTCCCCAATCACTGTTCAGTTCGGGATAAGAATCCATCAGTTTCTTGGAATAAGTGATACAAGCATCAAAGTACTTATCTTCGTCCCCCAAAGCATGATATTTACGCCATGTACCTTCAAAAAGGCAGAAACGGGAAAGAAGAGCACGGACAACATGCACATTGATCGTATTTTCACCGTCACCTTCTTCTTTTATATGCTCTTCAGCGTATATCAAATCGTTCAATACATGATCGGCAACTTCTTTGCGAGGTGTACGGGGACCATATGCTATTTCCTTATCCGAATCACCCAGTACACGATCTACCCAAGGCACATCACCAAAACGAGCTATCAGTTCCGAATAATAATAGGCACGGAAAAAATATCCCACCGAACGCCAATGCGCCTTGTCCGCATCCGTCATCCCTGAGTTATCGATATTTGCCAACATGACATTGACCCGATAGACGAAACTGAATGCCCATCCATTGCCCGATGACGAACTGGATACATTCTGAAAAGCATACGGATTACCGTCACCCTGACGACGCATCAGATAACCTGCATAAATATCGCTTGTATAGGATGTGGCACTGGCATAGGCTCCGTTTGTTCCGGGAATACGCAGGATATTAGTATTTGTAAATACTCCATATAATCCCCAGGCATAGGTCTTGAAAGTATTATAATTACTGAACACTGTCTGCTCCGTCAACGAAGTATCCGGATAGCGTTCCATAAAACTATCGTTGCATGAAGTAAACCCGATAGCTGCTGCCGCAAGCATAGTATATATTATTTTTTTCATAACCAATTATAAATTAAAGAGTAACATTAAAACCAAAAGAAATCGTACGATAGAAAGGATATCCCCAAGACAGGCGTTCCGGGTCATAACCCTTCATCAGCTTAGTAAATGTGTGAAGGTTCTCACAACTTACGAACGCTTTCAAACTCGTTAATGTAATAGGTGCTAACCAGCTCTTCGGGAAATTATAACTCAAAGTCACATTCTTGACACGCAGATAAGAGCCATTCATCAGATACTTCGTTTGCGCACGTGTATTGTAACCGGAGTTGTTTCCTTGCCCGTAAATACGGAAATATTCCGCATTCGGATTGGCTGCCGTCCAGTCACCATTGGCAGAATCTACCGGTTTCCAATAATCCAGCTGGTCTTTAAAGAGTGAACCAAACTGTCCGGAATTAAACGGCCAGCGGCGTGCATCACTGATCCATACATCACGTTTACCTACTCCTTGCAGCAAAACACTCAGATCAAATCCTTTGTAATTGACTCCCAGATTTATACCATACTGCAAACGCAAAGAGTTATTACCGATTATCTTGCGGTCTCCCGGATTGTCAAAGGTTCCGTCTCCCGTATCAATACGATTCGTACTCGATTCATCATCACGCAAATTCTGGTACTTGATGTCGCCGGGACGCGGACTTACTCCATCCACTGTCACCACTCCTTCTTTCAATTTCCAGGTATTTGTATCTTCAAAGTCATCGGCTGTATAGTAACCATCCGTTACATAACCCCAGATAGAACCGATTTCATATCCTTCATAATAATTATTCGTGCCATCACTTTTCAGGATAATCTTGGATTCATTATGGTATTTGGTAACGACTGTTTTAGAGTCATAAAGATTGAAGCCTACATTATAGCCCCATGCACCGATTCTATCTCTCCAGGTCAATGACAATTCCCAGCCTTTCGTACGCAAGTCGGCGGTATTCTGCAAAGGTGCGGAAGCACCTACCACTGACGGCAACTCAGCTCCCGGAGCAAGCATATCTTTCGTATCACGGCGATACCAGTCGAAAGTACTTTGCAGACGTCCGTTCAAGGCAGTTATATCAAAACCAAAGTCCAATGTTTCTACCGTTTCCCAAGTAAAACTATCACTGACCAGTCCCGGAGCATTCAAAGTCAGCGGCTTCGCTCCATTCACCAGCCATGCCACATCCTTCTTTTCCACTTGCGACATGGTCGGAACAAATTTATAAGGGTCAATGCCTTGATTACCTATTTGTCCCCAGGTTCCGCGAAGTTTCAGATCGCTTAGCCAGTCACCTGCAACCGGTTTCATAAAGTTCTCGCGGGCAATGTTCCAACCCACAGATACAGAAGGGAAGAAACCGAAACGATTTTTCTTCGGGAATTTAGACGAGCCGTCATAACGACCATTGGTCTCAAACAAATATTTGCCTTTATAATCATAATTAACACGATAGAAAGCACCACGCACGGTATACACGCGATGATCATCTGTAATAACCTTATTCTCACCGGTAGCCGTACTATGTGACGGATACTTCTCGTTAATCATATCATAAGAATAAGTATACAATTTCTTCCAGTCACTGGATTCCTGGTTGAAGCCGCCCATTAATGACAAGTTATGCGTGTCATTCCATGAATATCTATAATTAGCATACAGGTTGATGGCATTATAATCAGTACTTTGGTGAGTCGTCTCCAGAGAAGAAGTAGTGGCAGTCTGTATTTTTGCCAGCTCAACCGTTGTATAATCAATGGAAGCCTTATTCACATTCTGATTACTCCATGTCTTGTCAAATGTATATTCGAATGCCACTTCAAGCCCTTTCAATGGTTTCAATACCGTTTTTGACAGGATACGGGCATTGTCTCTGATTGTATTGTTATCCGTTGCCATTCTCAAAACGTTGGAAGGCGTATTCGTCATCAGGCTGGTGCCGTCAGGCAAAGTCAGGGAACCTTCGGGATATACAACCGGCAAACGCATATCATACAATCCGGTCTTATCCGAAGTTACAGGCATATTCTTGTCACTCTGAGCATAGCGTATATCTACAGACTGAGTCAGCCACGAGGTGATTTCGGCAGAAATATAGGCACTACCCGACAAACGTTTGTAGCGGTCTTTATCGGTGATCAAAATACCTTGCTCGCTATTATAGCCAAGGGACAGACGATAAGCCAGCTTATCAGTACCACCGCTCAATGACACATTATGTGCTTGCAGAAAACCGTAATCATCAAGCATATTGGCATACAGGTCTTTCTCATTCAGGTAATAATTCAATCCTGTTTCCGGGTCTACATATACTCCGTCTCCGGTAGTCTGGAATTTACCCGGATTCTTACGATATTCGGTCAGGTAGTTCATCCAAGTTTTGATATCTTGCCCGGTGTAGTATTTACCGGCATTGAACTCGCCGTCCAGGTAAGCCTGCATCCACTCCAGCCCGTCAGCCTGTTCCGGACGATTGATAGAACTCTGAAAACCAAAATTATTATTATAATTGACATGAAACCCGTCGCCTTTCTTCGCCTTCTTTGTAGTCACAAGTATTACACCGAAAGCGGCACGCGCACCATAGATAGCGGCCGAGGCGGCATCTTTCAACACAGAAACACTTTCGATATCTTCGGGATTCAACATATCGATATCCCCCGGAACATTATCTATCAACACCAACGGACCACCGCCATTGATGGAAGTCGTACCACGAATATTGAATGATTTGCTCTGTCCCGGACCGGCAGCATCATTATTAGGAGTAATCTGAAGTCCCGGCATCGCACCCTGCAAAGCACTCATGGCATTGACAACAGGACGGCTCCCCAGTACATCATCCATCTTTACTTGAGATACCGCGCCGGTCAGGTTCGCTTTCTTCTGTACGCCAAAACCAACTACTACCACTTCGTCCAGACTCTGTGTGTCTTCTTTCAAGACTACCGACAGCGTCTTTCCCGGAGTTACTTTCAGGGACTGTCCTTGATAACCAATATAAGAGATTTCAAGAATGGCGTCTTTTGAACCAACATTCAAGATAAAATTACCGTCCATATCAGTGATCGTGCCATTGGTAGAGCCTTTTTCTATCACACTAGCACCGATTACCGGTTCACCTGCCGCATCCACTACTCGTCCGCTTACTTTTACCTTTTCCTGATGCGCCTGTTCGACAGATGCCAACTCCGTGGACAGAATGATCTTTTTATCTATTACCTTATATTCTACACTCGTATTTTTAAATACTTCGTCAAGAACTTTAAAGATATCATTACGGTTAGCGGAGATTGTCACCAACCGTTTCAAATTTATATGAGCATTGTTGTAGAAGAAACTAAATTCTGTTTGCTTCTCTATCGCTCTTAATACATCCTCAACTGTCTGATTACGTACATTCATCGTAACCTTTGCAGATTGAGCATAACTATCTGTCGCATTAGTTAATCCGACAAAACAAAATAAGAATAAAATAACCAGTCTCATAGTACGTGGGATTTTTTTCGAGGTTAGCCAAAAAGACTTTACCACCCTTAAAACTTGGATGCTAAAATTGTTTTGCATAATTTTGTATTGATTTAAGTTGAAAATGAGTTAACTATGCTTGTCTGCCAACAAGCATTTTCAATTGATTCATTTTAGTATGGGGAGATCTGCCAAAATCTTCCCATACTTTTTTCTAGGTAAGTTTTGCTTTCATACTATTAAATTGTTAAAGGTTAATCAATAAATTTCTATTATCTCTTTTTTTCTGTCACTTCCATCCTTATCATCATTGATATGTTGCCAACGTATTTTGGAGGATACTTTAAAATATTCCAGGATCTTCTCCAAACGTTGATTTGTAAAGGTTCCCGTAAACGAACTATTCTTCAGTTTTTCGTTCTTAATAACAAATTTCACACTATATCTTTTTTCCAACATCCATAAAGCTTCTTCCAAAGGTGTATTATCAAGAACAACTTCTCCATCTTTCCAAGCCAACTCTGATTTTCCCGAAGTTTTATAAAGGCGGACTTTATCAGTCTCCGAATCATACACCAACTTCTCTCTTGGAGATAAGAACACGTGTTTCACCCCAGCATCTTTCTCGAACATAAAATCTACTTTTCCTTCAATCAAAGTTGTAATAACCTCTGTATTCTGTTCATATGCTTCCACATTGAAACATGTACCCAATACTTCTATCTGTGATTGATGTGTAGTAGAAAGGATAAATTTCTTTTCCGGATCTTTGGCCACTTCAAAGTATGCTTCACCACTCAACGTCACTTTACGGAAATCTCCATTAAAGCGAGAAGGATAAGACAAAGAAGATTCCGAATTTAAATAAACAATTGTACCATCGGGTAATGTCAACGAAGTTGTCATTCCAGGACTGGTCTTAACTTCCATCATCTCCGCTACCTCACCGGTATCCCCTTTCCAGTTCTGCCATATAAATAAGGTAAGAAGCGGAATAAACAGAATTGCAGCAGCACGTTGTGTCCACTCCCACCACACTGTCCTTCTCACTTCACGGTCCGACATTTTTCCCTTTACTTTCAGTAAAGCTTTCTCCGTATCAACTTTCTTCATTACCTGAACCGTGTCCACAGCCAAATAAAGGGCAAAAGTCTGAGTAGCAACTCGTTTATTCTCCTCCGACTCATCTATCCACGCTTCCACTTCCAGACGTTCCTCCTCGCTCAGCCTCCCCTCACAATAACGAGGAAGCAATTCTTCTATTCTATTATTATCTAATTCTTTCATCCTTTATTCTACCTTTTATTATATGACAAGACCAAACCATGACATTCCTAAACGAAAACCTTATTTTTTTCAGAAAATCTTTATTTTATTATAAAAAAGCTATATTTGCAGTAAATTAGAATTTAATAAATGAAGGAAGTACACATAAAGAGGAATGACCCTCAATTATCTGAAATACAGCGTGGAGGCCTAAAAGCCTTTGAAACGCTATTCAGGCAATACTATGCAGTGCTATGTGCCTATGGTCATAAATATGTTGACTTCCACGATGCAGAAGAAATTGTGCAAGACTCCCTTCTATGGATATGGGAAAACCGGGAAAACCTAATTATTGAATCATCATTAAGTTCTTATCTCTTTAAAATGGTACATCACAAGGCTTTAAATAAGCTTGCACACATTGATGCCATCAAACGTGCTGATACGCGTTTCTATGAAGAAATGCAAGAGATGATACAGGATATGGACTTCTATCAAATTAAAGAGCTAACCAAACGTATTGAAGAGGCGGTTACTGCATTACCGGAAAATTACCGGCAAGCATTTGTTATGCATCGTTTCCGGGATATGAGCTACAAAGAAATTGCAGAAACATTGGAAGTGTCTCCAAAGACTGTAGATTATCGTATTCAGCAAGCACTCAAACAATTACGCATCGATTTAAAAGACTATCTGCCATTGCTGCTTCCTTTACTATTTCCTTAATATAAGTGACTTCTTCCAATAAATTGGATTCGTACCTATTAAACCTATACCATCCTTTAACTAAATAGAGAAAAACGGTCTCTTTTTAGGTAAAGTTCTTTTTTGCTCTATCAATTAAAGCTATAAAACAGAAAGTAGTAAATCTGTATTTATCTATAGTACAAGCTGATACAGATCATAAATTCTCAACCATTCTCATCATGATGAGAATTTTTTCTCACCACAGCGAGAACTTTTTCTCATCGCAGTGAGAATCTTTTCTCATTGGATTGAGAATATTGTCTCATCGTAATAAGCTGACCAAAATCTTGGAAGTCTGCAATACATAAAACAAACAATCATAAAGGATAAGAAGACAGATACAATCCTATTCTTGCCGATAAGGCAGCGTAAACCAGAAAGTAGAACCTTTGTTTTCCTCTGATTCAACTCCAATCGTCCCTCCTAAGCGATCGATAATCATCTGACAAATGGAAAGTCCCAAACCTGTTCCCTGAACAAAAGGATTGTATTTCACAAACCTTTCGAATACATGCTTGCATTGCTCTTCCGACATGCCGCAGCCTGTATCCGAGACATAAAAGCAAATTGTATCGGCATCCTTCAGACGATATCCCATTCTGATAGAACCTGTCTGAGTAAATTTAATAGCATTGATGACAAAATTGGAAATCAGTTGTATCAAACGATTCTTATCTGTATAAAGGGTACATTCCGGCAGACGTTCGATAAAAGTAAGAGTGACAGTTTCTTTTTTCAAGCGAAGCCTCATACTCTGTTCAATTTCTTCCATTGTCTGATTGACATCTATCAATGAAGGGCAGAAGTCAAAAGTGCCGGCTTCGATTTTGGACATGTCCAGAATATCATTGATCAGTTGAAGAAGCAAGTCGGTATTTGTTTCGATGATGTCTGCATATTCGCGCATCTCCTTACGATCTTCTATATCCGGCAACATATTCGAGAAGCCGACAATCGCATTCAACGGAGTGCGGATTTCATGACTCATATTAGCCAGAAAGGCGGATTTCAACTGATTCGCCTGCTCCGCCTTTTCCATTGCCTCACTCAGACGAGTGTATGCCTTGCGAAGAATACGTATATAATAGGTGATCGCTGCTATCAAAATAAGAAGGAAAATGGAACAGGAAAGGATTTCAACGCAGTATTGATGAAATATACTTTTAGGTTCGTTGACATAAACAGCTCGTTCGGGATAAAGGTGATAGGGAATATTGTAGGATTCCAGCACCGGATAGCAGAGGTAGGCACTCGCCTTTCCTCCTATACTTTCGGGAATGTCCTCCGCCTGTTCTCCATGCAGCACACGGCCAATAATTTCAAGCAAGGAATCGCCGAATGATTCTGCAGAAACGTAATAGCCTCCTGCAAAAGTATTATTGGACAAGTCTTCGGAAGAAAGCAGGAACAAGGGAGAGGACGTAAAATTGGTGATAATCTCCTGAATATGATCAAAAAGATAATTATTATCTTCTTTATTATGCGACTCAAACCATGAATAATAAATAATTCCGGTGTTTGCTTTATAGCTGCGCAAGGTGTCCAGAAGCATTTCTGTTGACAAGTGAGTGGTAGAAAGCAATTCTAAAGGCAGGTTTGGGAAATGCTTTTCAACAGCTTCTTTCACGTCTCCGCGGGTTTCTTCACTGATGTAGCGGTCGTCCGAGATAAATGCCAGGCGATCCATATCAGGTATCAGGCTATAGATCAGTTCAACGGTTTCCTTCACATAGTAATGCTGTTTCAGGGTAGTCAGGTTGTAGCCTTTTCTCCACTCTTGGGCGGGGACGCTGTTGGTCTCATTCAACGGGGCATGAGAGAGCAGAATATCCAAGGTAGCAGGCAGGCGGTCACGGGAGTTCGTTATGATCACCGGAACATCTTTCCACAGGTCGTCAAATAAAGGACGGCAGACAATCCAGCCCGGATCGCCAATTATCACAATAGCGGCAGGAGGAAGCGGATATTTCTGACGCAGATGCTCGATGACCGCATTTACCTCCATCGTATCCTGCAAGGCCGGGACAGACAATGATTCCGCTCTAGCGGTTATTCCCTGTTCCTGAAGAACATCGTGCACATACCAATAGAAGTTTTTGGCCCAGGGAAGGTTGAAGTTAATAGAATTCAAAACTAATATTTCTTTATCTGATTTCCCATTATCTGCCAACATAGGGGAAAGGAGTCCTTCGAAAAGAAGAAAGAACGCACCTGTTAAGCATATTCGCAGTAATTGTTTCATTTTGCTGTGTGATTAAAAGTGGAAGCAAAGATAGTATTATTTTTATCTTTTAAAAAGAAAGGCATCCCAAATCTATCGGGATGCCTCTCCATTACATATTTTTATGTATCAGTTCATTATGCCTTTTTTAAAGCTGCGATGCTTTCTTTCAAAGAACTGATGATACTTTCCGCATCGGCCTGCTTCTTACGTTCCATTTCGAGAACGGCTGCAGGGGCATTATTGACAAATTTCTCATTGCTGAGTTTCTTCAATACACCTTGCAGGAATCCTTCCTTATGTTTCAGTTCAGCTTCCATACGGGCGATTTCGGCTTCTACATCAATCATGTTGCCCAATGGCACAGCGTATTCGGTAGTTCCTACCATGAAGGAAGAAGCACCTTCCACCTTGCTCTCTACCACTGTGATAGAAGAAAGGTTACACATCTTCTGGATCACCGCATTGAACTCTGCAACCGGATTTTCACCCAGCACCTGCAAATCAAGCGGTTCTTTCTGAGCTATGTTCTTTTGCAGACGGATGCTGCGGATATTACTGATAACTCCCTTGACAACTTCAAACTGTGCAACGAATGCGGTGTCTACATAAGTATCCATGCTCAATGCACTTACCATCAGACTTTCTCCTTCTTCCGCATTACGTTCGTACATCTGTTGCCACAATTCTTCTGTGATGAACGGCATAAACGGATGAAGCAGATGCAACAGGTTATCGAGGAAGCAGAGAGTAGCGTCATAAGTGGTACGGTCAATTCCCTGTCCGTAAGCCGGTTTAATCATTTCCAGATACCAGGAAGAGAATTCATCCCAGAATAATTTATAAACAGCCATCAATGCTTCGCTCAGACGGTATTTGCTGAACAAGTCCGCTACTTCGGCAGCTACCTCGTTCTGTTTGGATTCAAACCAGTGGACAGCCAGTTTAGCGGCATCCGGAGCCTGAATATTATCGTCAACCGTCCAGCCCTTGATCAGACGGAAGGCGTTCCATATCTTACTGCAGAAGTTACGTCCCTGTTCGCAGAGCGCGTCGTCAAAAAGAATATCGTTTCCGGCGGGAGCTGCCAGCATCATTCCCATACGGACACCGTCAGCACCATATTTGTCGATCAGTTCCAACGGGTCGGGTGAGTTGCCGAGTGACTTGGACATCTTACGTCCCAGTTTGTCGCGAACGATCCCTGTAAAGTAAACGTTCTTGAACGGCATCTTTCCTTCATATTCGTAACCCGCCATGATCATACGTGCCACCCAAAAGAAGATGATATCCGGTCCGGTCACCAGGTCGCTGGTCGGATAGTAATAGCTGATTTCCTCGTTACCCGGATGATTGATTCCGTCAAACAGGGAGATAGGCCACAACCAGGAAGAGAACCAAGTATCCAGACAGTCTTCGTCCTGACGAAGATCATCCATCGTCAAAGCGGCGTTTCCTGTTTTCTCTTTGGCTTTAGCCAGCGCTTCTTCGGGAGTGGCGGCTACCACATAGCCACCTTCCGGCAGGAAGTAAGCAGGAATACGATGTCCCCACCACAACTGGCGGCTGATACACCAGTCTTTGATGTTCTCCATCCAGTGCCGGTATGTATTCTTATATTTGGCAGGATAGAATTTCAACTCATCGTTCATTACCGGAGGCAATGCCATATCGGCAAAATGCTGCATTTTGAGGAACCACTGCATAGACAATTTCGGTTCGATCACTACATTGGTACGCTCTGAGTAACCTACTTTATTTGTGTAGGCTTCTGTCTTTTCGAGCAATCCGGCAGCATCGAGGTCTTTCTCAATCTGCTTGCGGACGTCGAAACGATCCATACCGATATATAACCCGGCAGCTTCGCTCAAAGTCCCGTTATCGTTGAAGATGTCGATGCTGGGCAGATTATACTTTTCACCCAACATATAGTCATTTACGTCGTGGGCCGGAGTTACTTTCAGACAACCGGTACCGAACTCAATGTCCACATAATCGTCTTCGATGACAGGGATAACACGGTTTACCAACGGAACGATTACTTTCTTTCCTTTCAGCCATGCGTTCTTGGGGTCGTTGGGGTTGATGCACATTGCCGTATCGCCCATGATTGTTTCGGGGCGGGTCGTTGCTACTACTGCATAGCGGCCTTCCGGATCACCTTCCACCTTATAGCGGAGATAGAACAGTTTTCCGTGCTCTTCCTTGTAGATCACTTCTTCGTCAGAAAGGGCAGTCAACGCTTTCG
>ENA-OPCO01000937-OPCO01000937.1-human-gut-metagenome-genome-assembly--contig:-NODE-937-length-20181-cov-2.724983_pt1 | contig 20181 bp, 17 predicted proteins | sample MGYA00241562_ERZ501475 | MGnify/ENA primary metagenome ERZ501475 (study PRJEB25962, sample SAMEA2042627) | human gut metagenome | biome: human gut; feature: human-associated habitat; material: faeces... | reverse complement strand
GATGGCAAGGCACACACTCTGACTGCAAAACTAACTGCCGGAGAAACCTACACCCTGCGGGAAGCAGCATCTCCGGACGGTTACTACAAAGCAAAGGACATCACATTTACAGTCAATGCAGACGGCACAGCCAATGAAGTGGCTCTGTACAACGCAAAGACCAGAGTATCCATCAGCAAGTACGACATCACCGGCGAGAAAGAAATCCCCGGTGCAAAGCTGGAGGTACGGGACAAGAACGACAACGTTCTGGACAGCTGGACATCTACTGGAAAAGCCCACGAGATCGTAGGCGTACTGGTAGCCGGACAGACCTATGTACTGCATGAATCCGTTCCGGCAGACGGCTATGTAGTTGCCAACGATGTAGAATTCACAGTCAATCCGGACGGCACAGTGACTGTAGTTGCCATGTATGATGATACCACCAAGGTGGAGATCAACAAGGTAACGGAAGATGATAAGCCGCTGTCCGGTGCGAAGATGCAGATCATCGACAAGGCTGGTACAGTCGTCGATGAATGGCTGACAGACGGCACGGCTCATGTGCTGACGGCTCAGCTGATCTCCGGTCAGACCTACACCCTGCACGAAGTATCCGCTCCGGCAGGCTATGTGGTATCTCCGGATCAGCAGTTCACTGTCAACACCGACGGCAGTGTAACCAGCGTATCTATGACAGATATTGCAACTGTTGTTCGAGTAGACAAGGTCGATCCGGACGGGAAACCCCTTTCCGGTGCAACCTTGCAGATCCTGGACAAGGACGAGAATGTACTGGATGAGTGGATCACCGACGGCACAACACATACGCTGACCGCAAAACTGACTGCCGGACAGACCTACACCCTGCGGGAAGCAGCTGCACCGGCAGGCTACTACACCGCTGCGGATTCTGCCTTTACGGTAAATCTGGACGGCACACCCAATGCGATCACCCTGTACAACATCAAGACCAAGGTAGAGATCACCAAGTATGACATCACCGGAACCAATCCGCTGCCAGGAGCAAAGCTTCAGGTCAAGGATCTGGACGGCAATGTCATGGACGAATGGACATCTACCGACAAGGCACATCTGATCGAGGGCGTACTGGTATCCGGACAGACCTACATCCTCCACGAGGAAACTGCACCGGACGGCTATGTACTGGCAAGTGATATGCAGTTCACCGTCAATCCGGACGGCACGATCACGACCGTTGCCATGAAGGACGATACCACCAAGGTATCGATCACCAAAAAGGACATCACCGGCGAAAATGAAATTACCGGTGCAACGCTGGAAGTCTGGGATATGCAGGGCAATGTCATTGACAGCTGGGTATCCGACGGTACAGCACATGAGATCTCCGGCATTCTGACCGCCGGTGCAAAGTATATCCTCCATGAGGTATCTGCACCGGACGGCTATGTGGTTGCAACAGACGTAGAGTTTACTGTCGATGCAAACGGCAATGTCACCGAAGTCACCATGCTGGACGATACCACAAAACTGCACGTCACCAAGAAAGACATCACCGGCGAAAAGGAACTGGCTGGTGCAGCACTGGAAGTCAAGGATACCGACGGCAACATCATTGATGCCTGGGTATCAGATGGCACAGAGCATCAGATCATCGGCGTGCTGGCAGTGGGCAAGAAATATATCCTCCACGAGGTATCTGCCCCCAATGGTTATGTCGTTGCCGAGGACGTAGAGTTCGAGGTCAATGCAGACGGCAGCATTACAAGAGTAGAGATGCGTGATGACACTACCAAGGTTGCTATCACCAAATATGAAATTACTGGTGAAAAGGAACTGCCGGGAGCATCGATGCAGCTTCTGGATTCCAAGGGCAATGTGGTTGACGCATGGATCTCCACAGACAAGGCACATGAGATCATCGGCGTTCTGACTGCCGGTGAAACCTACACCTTGCATGAAGTATCCGCTCCCAACGGCTATGTGGTTGCCGCAGATGCAAGCTTTACCGTCAACACCGACGGCAGCATCAATGTGGTTTCCATGTATGACGATACCACCAAGGTATCCATCAGCAAGACGGACATCACCACTGGTGCGGCTCTGGCAGGGGCAACACTCCAGATCATCGACCAGAATGACAACGTCATTGAAGAATGGGTATCCACAGAAGAAGCACATCTCATCGAAGCAGTTCTGACTGCTGGCGAAACCTATACGCTCCGGGAAACCTCCGCACCGAACGGTTATGTCATTGCAGAGGACGTATCCTTTACCGTCAATCTGGACGGCAGCGTGACACACGTCGAAATGCAGGATGATACCACCAAGGTATCCATCAGCAAGACAGACATCACCGGCGAAAAGGAACTGGCAGGAGCCGCACTGGAAGTACGGGATGCCAATGACAATGTGATCGATGCGTGGGTATCTGACGGTACGGCACATCAGATCAACGGCGTACTGGTAGCCGGACAGACCTATACCTTGCACGAGGTGTCTGCCCCGAATGGCTATGTAGTTGCCGAAGATGTCACATTTACGGTCAACGAGGACGGCAGCGTAAACATGGTTTCCATGGTAGACGCACCGACCTCCGTCCACATCAGCAAAAAGGACATCACCACCGGCGAAGAACTGCCAGGTGCATTCCTGGAACTGTATGACAAGGACAACAATCTGGTGGATTCCTGGGTATCCACCAACGAAGCACACATCATCGAAGCGGTTCTGATCGCAGGCGAAAAGTACACGCTGATCGAAACATCTGCACCGAACGGCTATGTCATTTCTGAAAAGGTAGAGTTCACCGTGAATCTGGACAACACCATCACCCATGTGGAGATGCTGGACAAGACCACCAAGGTACAGATCAGCAAAAAAGCGATCACTGGTGAGGACGAGTTGCCAGGTGCAGTGATGCAGGTACTGGACAAGGATAACAACATCATTGACCAGTGGACTTCCGGCAGTGAGCCTCACATGATCGAAGGTGTCCTGATTGCAGGTCAGACCTATGTACTGCATGAGGTATCTGCACCGGCTGGCTACACACTGGCAAAGGATGTAGAATTCACCGTCAGCGAAACCGGCGAGATCGACTATGTACAGATGATCGATGATACCACCAAGGTATCCATCAGCAAAACCGACATCACCGGTGAAAAGAATGTTTCCGGTGCAACGCTCCAGATCATCGACAAAAACGGCAATGTGATCCATGAGTGGATCTCCGGCACAGATGTCAACTACATGGAAGCACAGCTGACTGCCGGCGAAACCTACACACTGCATGAAACCAATGCTCCGGCTGGCTATGTGCTGGCACAGGATCAGCAGTTCACCGTCAATCCGGACGGCACCATCACCAATGTCAACATGAAGGACGATACCACCAAGGTATCTATCACCAAGTATGATCTGACCAGCGGTAAGGAACTGCCGGGAGCAACGCTGCAAATCATAGACAAGGACGGCAACGTCATTGAAGAATGGATCTCTACCAGCGAAGCACATCTGATCGAAGGAATTCTGACCGCAGGCGAAACTTACACACTCCGTGAAATTTCCGCACCCAACGGCTGGACGATTTCCGAAGATGTCACCTTTACGGTGAACGCAGACGGAACGATCACACACGTTGAGATGTACGACAAGCCCACCAGCGTATCGCTCCGCAAGGTAGATCCTGACGGCAATGACATCAAGGGTGCAGTCATGCAGCTGCTGGACAAGGATGGCAACGTCGTTGAGGAATGGACCACAGACGGCAATGCACACGTTCTGACCGCACAGCTGATTGCCGGCGAAACCTACACGCTGCACGAGAAATCCGCTCCGGCAGGATACGAACTGGCAAAGGATCAAACCTTTACGGTTCCGGATGACGGCGAGATCACAGTTACTATGACTGACGAAAAGACACCGACCACACCGCCGGTTGCAACACCCACCACGCCTACCCCGACTTCTACAGCATCCCCGAAAACCGGAGATGCAACACCGGTAATGGCGATCGGTACAGGACTGCTGGCAAGCTTTTTCATCATGCTGCTGACACGCAGAAAGAAGCGGAGAAACAGAAAGGCAGCGTAAACAAGACCTCATCGACAAATCTTCATTATCAAAACATTCACCAAAAACACTGGGATAAGAAAGGAATGGTGAGTCCCATGTAATCTATATTTTTTCCGAATCACCCGTAGAAAGTAAGAGATGTGACATGAACTGTACCGACAGCTTCGGCTGCCGGTATACTTGATGTCACAAGCATCAAAGAAAAAAGGAAAAGAAACACGGAGGAATCAAAAATGTTTTTCAGAAAAAGAACTTCTCCAACAAAAATCCAATTTGGAGGGAATGGAACAGGAAAGCATATGTTGTGCTTCCCTGCCAGTGAAACAGAATGCAATTGTCTGAAAGCGTTTTGTCAGAATTATCAGAAACCTGACTTTATGGTACTAGATGATACTATGGAACAAAAAGTAATCATGATAGAGAAAGACTTGTATGATGCGTATCAAGCAAATCAAAAGAAATCAGAGTAGATTATACTTTTTTGAATATCTTCATCAATATTTGATCCATTGACGAGCATCGATATTTCATTAGAAAACCAATACATTCCCCAGTCAATAGACAATAGGAATGCATCTTTTTTTAATGGATAAAAGATACAATACTTTATCTTCTTGAAAGGACATCTTGAAAGCTGACTCAATCTTAAATTTCCATCAATTAGGACGTATTGTAAATCAGGAGCAAAAAACGGAACCAAAATGATCGGTTCATCTTTTAGATTAACATTTCCATTTGTTTTTATTTTATTGTAAACAATTCTCTTTGCAAATTTCTTTGAAAATGCAGTTTGATAGTTATTAAAATCAATATGCTTTCTAATCTGCTCAATATCAAAATGGTAATGATACTGAACGGAAAATTGAGGGAAAACCTGAGAATACTGAAAATACTCATATGGCAAATTACTTTTATTATACTTGCACATTCTTTGTGTGACTTGTATATACTCATTTTTAGATTTTTCTTCAAAGGACATTAGAAGTGATTCCCAGTCTTCTAAATATTTATGATATTGGTAGCTATAAGATATGTTGTACAGTTCTTCGAACATTTGCTCAAATGGAAAATAATAAACTCCACTTGTAAAATTTATTGGCATAGTACCATCTCCTTTTTAAGTGTATGTAGTTAGTATACTTGGAAAAAAGAAGTATGTCAAATATAAATGTGAAATGAAGCATATCGACAGCTGCGGCTGCCGGTATACTTGATGTCACAGGCATCAAAGAAAAAAGGAAAAGAAACACGGAGGAATCAAAAATGGCAGGAGATATGAGAAAATTTCATGCGTCTATCAAGGACTTGAAAAGCAAGATCGAAAGATACATGGAGCAATACGGGAACAGCATGGGTACACTGGACAAGAATGATTTCAGTTTGATTCTTGGAGAGAAGCCTGGGTTCTCGCAGAACAATGTGGCGATTTGCCGATTGATCGCATGGAATGTATTGCTGCATCGAGATGCACCGGAACTGGATAAGGAAGTGGTAGACTGGGCAAATGCGATGCGGATATACACCCACGTGGTAGATTATCCGGCAGTATACCGCATGGACAACATCGATGATCTGCGGCATCTCAACGCCATGGCTCACCTGTCCATGCAGTATATGCGGAATGAAAGCGATCGGCGGCAGGCAAACTGTTACAAGACATATGAGGACGTTGAAAAGTACGCCAGCAATCCGGAGGAGAGTTTGCAGTATCGGAGAAAAACGGCGGAGTAAAATAATTGTGGACACGATGTCCACAATTTTCGTGATGTAAGGCACATGACAAACGGCAGCTTAAACGGTAAGATGATGCGAAAATAATTGTGGACACGATGTCCACAATTTTCTAAGCACAAACACGGAGGTGAAATTCATGAGAATATCCGACAACGACATCGCCAAAGCAGAACAAATGGACTTGCTGACCTATCTGCAAATCTACGAACCAGGGAATCTAAAACGGGTTGCCGGCAATGAATATCGAACAATCGACCACGACAGCCTGCGGATCTCCAATGGAAAATGGCACTGGTATTCCAAAGGGATCGGCGGACACAACGCCCTGCAATATCTGATGAAGGTGCGGGAAATGAAATTCCCAGATGCAGTGCGGCAGATCCTACAGCTGCCGTCGGAGGAATATCAGAGTGCAATACCGCAACGGCAGCCAGAAAAGAAACGGGAATTTTCCCCTCCTGCCCGAAATTACAATCACAACCAAGTGATCGCCTATCTGGAAGGACGAGGAATCAGCCGGAATGTGATCTTCCACTGCATTAAAAATAAGACACTGTACGAAAGCCAGAAATATCACAGTGCTGTGTTTCTGGGAATGGACAGAGAGAATCGTCCCCGGTACGGTAATATCCGTGCTACCAAAGGCGATTTCAAAGGAGAATGTTCCGGTTCTGATAAACGTTATGCGTTTCACCTGATGCCGGAACAGCCCAAAAGCAATGCGGTTCACGTTTTTGAAGCTGCCATCGATGCTTTAAGTTTTGCAACCTATGCAGAAATACGGGGTGCTCCATGGAAAGATATGAATCTGCTGGCACTGGGCGGTGTTGCCGGAACTGGTCAGAAAGTTCCCCTTGCACTGGAACAGTTTCTGAAAGACCATCCGCAAATCAAAACACTGTATTTGCACCTGGATAACGATGCACCGGGACGTGAAGCAACACTGCACATCACAAATCTGCTGAAAAATACGTATCAAATCCACGATGTACCACCCACAGGCGGGAAAGACGTTAATGATTTTCTCATGAAACTGCGTTCCCTGAACCAAAACAGAACGCAGGGACGGCAAAGCTGCCCCTCTCTCTAAGGAAAATCGTCTTTCAGACGAAACAGGATGCGTAGCATCCGTTCGTAGGACGATACACCCGGTGGGTGTTCGTTCTACGGCAAGCAACGTCTTTGGGTGACCACACCCAAAGACCACAAAATTTGCAATTTTGTGCTTGTTAGGGGCAAGCCCCTAAGACCCCGATTCGGAAAAAATAAAGTTCAAGGAGAAAAATATGCGAGAAAGAAACAAACGGATATGGATTCGCATGACAGATAAAGAATATGCTGATCTGGAAGAAAAGCGAAAGAAATCCGGTTATCCCCGTGAGGTATTTCTCCGGCATCTGATTGCAGATGGAACTGTCCGGGAAGCCCCTTCTGTGGATTATCCAAAACTGCTGCTTGCACTTAGCCGGATCGGAAACAATCTCAATCAGCTCACTGCGACCGCCAATACCATTCACTACATTGACCCGCAGTCTTTGGAAGAAACGACCGGTGATCTGAAGCACATCCTGAAAGAGATACATCGCTCTTTCCTTATCCCCGACCAGAGAAAACTCACAGAGGAAATCATTTCTGACTTACAGTACATTTTTCTGGAGGTGCAGAAAACACTTGCGGGACAGGAAGCAGCTGCTGATCCGGACGCAGTGCTGCAATATATTCAAGATGCGGTTTCGGAACGAGCGAAGAAAGACAATCAGACAGTTCGACAGAAGCGGCAGGAAGCAGACTGGAAAGAACAGCTGCGTGAAGTGCCGCCGCTGTACCAGCCGTTTCAGGGAGGAGAAGACGTATGCTAGACATTGCAGTAACGATCATGTCGATTAGCAGCTTGACATTGGCAACAGACATGATCATATACCTGATCAATGGTAAAGGAATGTTTCCTTACGCAGAGGATGTCAAATATATGCGGTATGTCTATGGCATCCTCTCTCTTGCAGTGATCGTAGGAGCATTTGTTGTATTTTTCACCAGATCAGGATCTCTATGAAAGGAAGTTGTCATGTCATACATCATCATTGGAATTGCAGCACTCATCGTATACCCACTCTTGAGTATTGCTGCAATTCAAGAAAAAGCGATTTTCATCAGAAGTACCATTGTCAGTATTCTTGGTATGGCATTTGTTTTTTCCACAGGGTTTGTTCTGATTTCTTTGGTACGATGATCGGCATACCAAAACATTTGAAAGGACGGTGAGAACATGGCAACCACATCGATCTGGGCAATCAAAGGCACTGCTGCTGCGATCCGGCGAGTAGAAATGTACATTGAAAACCCAGAAAAGACAATCGAACAAACTGGACTGGAGTATCAGAGCAGTCTGCATCAGATCGATCAGAACGGCAGCATGATACACGAGTACAGTCCGGAGGAACTGGAGCAAGAAAAAGTCTGCTATGTGTCTGGTATCAACTGCACTACTCCCAACGATGCCTGCGAAGAATTTGCAGCTGTCTATGATCTCTGGGGAAAGCCCTGCAAAGGCAGAGTGTGTTACCATGGCTATCAGTCCTTCCGGGAAGGCGAAGTCACCGCAGAGCAAGCACACGAGATCGGCGTGAAACTGGCAGAGCAGCTGTGGGGCGATCGGTTTCAGGTTGTGGTTGCAACGCATCTGAATACCGGTCACTATCACAATCACATCATGCTCAATGCCATCGCCTTTGCAGATGGGTACAAATTTGTCAACCGCAAGTCTGACTATCAGCAGATGCGGAAGGTGTCTGATGATCTATGCCGGGAGTATGGGTTGTCTGTCATTGAACACCCAGGGCAAAGCGGCAAACATTACGGTGAATGGAAAGCGGAACAGGAAGGCAGACCGACTCAGCGTGGCGATATTCGCCTGGATCTGGATGCTGCCATTGAAAAGCTGGGCAGCAAACCAATTGACCGATCCAGACGACCAACGGTGCGTGGAGATATACGGCTGGACTTCGATGCAGCTGCCATGCAGTCTGATACCGTACAAGATCTGATCCGGCAAATGGAGGAAATGGGATATACCTGGAACTTCTCCGGCAAGTATCCCAAAATCAAACCGCCTGGAAAAGATCGTTACTTTCGCCTATATAAACTGGGAGCCGGTTATGACAGTCTGGAAACGCTGGCAAAGCGAGTGCTGCATATGCAGGAAGAAACTGCCCATAAAGTCAGAATGCCGTCTGCCTATTATCGCTATCACGGAAGCTTTCACAAGCGAAAGAAAGCAACTGGTTTTCTGGCACTGTACTACTATCATTGCTATCGAATCGGTGTATTTGCCAAGCGAACATACCCCAAGTATACGCCGGAATTTCGGGAAGCACAGAAGCAGCTGCATGAAATGTCAAAGGCAGCTGCTTTTTTGCATGGTGCAGACATTCACAGCAAGGAGCAGTTTCAAAGCTACCGGGAAAAGCTGAATCAGGAAATCCAGCTGTGTGATACGCAGATCAAGGAATTGCAGCAGCAGCTTGCTGTAAGCAATGACCCGGCAGAAAATGAAGCACTGGTGCATCAGCTGGACAGGCTGCACCAACAGCAACAGAATTTCGCAGAACAGAAACGACTTTGCAAGATTGTTGCCCAGCAGCAGGTACAGGAAGAAGCACCGCCGCAGCCGCAGGAAACTGAACCGACAGCACCGAAGAAACAAAGTGGTGCGATCGGAGTAGACTAAACTTTCGCTCTCAAAATCAAAAGAAAAAGTCGTTCGCTTTTCCAAAAGAAAACGAATGGCTTTTTTCATATATATACATATTCAAATTCAAAAAGAAAAAAGGAGTTGATCGAACATGGATGAAGGCGTACAGGCAGCAGGAGCAATGCTCTATGTGCTATCCGAATCCGTCAAACTTGCGACCGATCTGCTGGTTGCAACTGTAAAAACGACTGGATCAACCGGGAAGGCAGTCGCAGCAATGCTGGCTGCCCACTGGAAGAACAGCACGCAGAAAGAAATGGGTGAGATCTCATTAAAAGCAATGGTCAAACGAAAAGAACCGTTTGATATGCTGGCAATGGACACCGTCGATGCCGGAAAATTCCGGCGGCTGGCAAATCAAGTGGGTTTGCTGTATAGCATTCGTGCGGACAAATCGGATTACGATGATATGACAGTAGATGGACTGACCTCAGTTCTCTATCGGCAACAAGACGCTCCACTGGTCAAAAGTATTCTGGAGCGGCTACATATCAATACACTTGTGACCGCACAGACAGAAGATATTGCAGAGATCACGCCGGAACAACAGAATGCACTGCAAAACGCAGAAAATTCAGTTGCTGCATCTGTCACAGAAGAAGCACCTGCGATGCAGCAAGTTGACGATATGACAACGATGCAGCAAGTTGTACGGCAGCAAATGGAGCAGAATCTGACATCAAGTGCCGGAATGTCAACAGCGGATCTGTTGAATCGCAATCGGCAAAGTGCAGAAAAAGAACCAAAAAAAGAAATGCCCCTAGCGGAGGATCTTCCGAAGATGGATCCAATGCAGGGGCAATCTATTACTGATCTGCAAAAGCAATTGACAGATCAGATGCAGGAACACCTAAAAAAACCAGTCAGAAAAGGACAATCCCTGGATCTGTAGGAGGTCAATCAGAATGGAACAGGAAGCACCAGCATTTTCTCCCAGTTCTCTATATGAAAATGGTTTGAAAATGCTAAAGTATGAATCTCTATTGCAGGAGTTTCTGCGATTTTATGCAAGGTATCAAGGTACGCTTGATCTGGAAAACAGTATTTTGCTGTTTCAATCGTATCGGCAGGATCCAGAAGCCGGATACGCACAGACACTGGAGGAATGGAATGCAGACGGCAAAAAGATCTGTTATGGAGAAAAAAGCAGTCTTTTCCTATATGCTCCGAAAAATTTCCAGGGACGTACTAAAAAAATAGAGGAACGAGAGATGATTCCGCTGTTTACAGAACGGCAAACAGAAACTTGTGAAAAATACCGGAACAGATCGGCAGAACATCCGTTTCATCTAAAAGAGTGCGGCGAGATTCCCAAAGCAAGTGACGAAGAAATGCTGCAAATCTGTGTGAACACTGCGATCAGCTGTATGATGTCAAAAGGATGCGGAATGCCAGTTTTCGTAGAACCAGATACTGAAATATCATTGGAAAATCCAGTTCAATATAGTCCTAACACCAATCGTCTGTATATCGCCAAGGGAGCAGCTTATGACGATGTTGCCTTTGCGATCATGCGGGAGGTGATCTATAGCAAGCAGTTTCAGCCGTTACAATCCGAAGATTTTTACATACAGCTCAAAACACAGGCTGCATATGCGGCTCAGACTGCTGCCTATCAGATGGGCATTGAGAAAGCGTTTCCGATGGAAATGATTGCAGAAATGCCGGAAATCGGTCTTTCTGGCATCCCGAAAGGAATTCAGTCTTTGCAGGAAGATTGGATTCGGATCTCACAGCAACTGAAACAGGAGAATCCGCAGAACACCGTACAGGAAACACCACTGGAAACAGAGCAGTCAACTCCTATCGAACTTTCGGAGAAAGAAAAATTGGAGATCCATCAAGAGGTTGAGGATTTCTTTTCCGGAATTGCATCCGAGGTCGATCAAAGACAAGAAGCTACGGCTTCGGAAGATCCATTTATGAGTTGGAGTGAACTATTTCCGGAAGATACAGCTTCCCCAGACAAAAACTGGGAGGATGCTTTGGATTTCAGTGATTTTTCAAGCACAGCCAATAGCAGCGGACGAAAGCGTTCTCATGCCGCAGAATTATAACGACAAATTCAAGAAGGGTGGTGATTCCGATGCACAATGCAGTTGAAAATAAAATAAAACGAGGTGAAAAGGTGTGGCAATACTCTCCCCTGATGAAGCCAGAAGAATGGCAAGAATGGAATTTGCGATCGTCGTCCAGACAGATCTGTGTGCGTTTCTGAATGCTGCACAGAACTTTCCCAATATGTCCAAGGAAAATATTTGTCTGCTGATTCTGCAATTTCCTGATGCGACCGATCTCCTGACAGAAACCGAATGGCGGCAATGCGGCAGCATACTGCTGCCCAATGCACAGGCAATCACATTGATTACAGACGAAAAAAACGTGGTTTACGTCTATGACATCAGTCAGACAAATAAGCATACCGCAGAAGAACCAGTGCCAGATGCAGAAAAAGTGTATCACGCATTGGTAGACGTGCTGAAAACCGATGTGATCGAACTGGAAAACACCCAGGAACGTATGGCATATTATCACGAAAAGAAGTGGTACGTCAATCTTCGGACAAATTATGAAGACCGCTTCTATTACATCATCTGCCATCTGATTGCTCAGGTCCTTGAAAGCGAAAAGGATATTGATTCCATCACAGCTTGTGATATGGCAGCATACATGATTTGCCGTAAGTACGGTGTCAGTACCTCGAAGATCAACACAAGTGTGCTGCAAAGAGCCATATCCAGACTTTCCGCAGGCGGACAGGAAAAGACCATCTATGCGGCGATGAACTGCCTAAACGCTCCTGTTTTCCGGGATTTGAAAGCAATCTACACTGGTCAGACCAAGGACCGGGAATTGCAGCGGAAGAAAGAGGAAGAAGAACAGGCAAAAAAAGATGCGGCTCAAAAAGAAAAAGATGAAGCCCGAATCCAACTGCTCGCAAATCAGCAAGCGTATCAAATGGCTGAAATGCTGGCACAGCAAAAAGTCGATGCATTTATACAGTCTGTTCCAGCACCGCTGCGTGGTGTTTTGGAGAAGATCCGGAGGAAAGAATCATGAGAAAGACAAAACAACAGCAAAATCGACAGCTGTTTCTGATCTATGGGATCATCTATGTCTTTTTGGTGTATCTCTGTATTGTCTTTGCTCCCTATTGGACAGGGACACTCATCGATTCTCTCCCCAAAATGGCAGCAATGCCTAAAAGTGCATTCTGGCATCTGCAAAAAAGTCCATATACGTTTTCAATGATCTTGATCGTCACAGTGATCTATGCCATTGTGATACTCGTGTATCATTCCAGCCGACGAAATACCCGTTTTGGCGAAGAACAAGGCTCTAGCCAATGGGGCAATGTCAATCAAATCACCAAAAAGTATCAGAGTAAGAAACCGATCTGTTACACAATTGAAAAAGAGGAAAACGGGAAAGTAACGCAGGAGAAAGTTGAAGTTGCATTTCCTAATTTGATCCTCACAAAAAAGATGCTGCTGAGCATCGACGCACAGAGCCATCGGCGAAATCTGAATGTCTTGGTGATCGGTGGATCTGGTGCAGGTAAGACTATGTTCTATGCCCGCCCCAATCTGCTGCAAGCCAATACAGGATATATCGTTCTGGACCCAAAGGGCGAACTGATAGAAGATTGCGGTGGGTTTCTGAAAAAGCAGGGATACACTGTGTGGGTACTAGACCTGAAAAATCCAGAGAATTCAGATGGATATAATCCATTTGATTTTCTGGAAACGGAAGATGATGTACTGATGCTGGTGGACAATCTCTTTGATAATACCACAGATAAAGACGCTCGAAAAGGCGAACAAATTTGGGATGATGCCGCAAAAGCACTGCTGCGTTCCCTGATTTTTTATGTGCGAGAGATGCTGCCGCCGGAACAGCAGAATTTTAGTTCCGTTATGAAGTATCTGCGTAGAGCCAAGACGGAAGAAGATGAAATGGGCAATCCCAAACCATCTCAGCTGGACGGCGATATGCTGGAATTGCAGCGGAAGTTGGAAAAAAGCAACAGAAAAGCAGAAACGCACCCGGCTTACCGTGCCTATCAGGAATACCGCAGCGGTGCGGCAAAGACCATGCAGTCTGTCCTGTTTACGTTAAATGCCAGATTGTCAAAATTCAACGTACAGAGCATTTCCGATCTGACTAGTCACAACGACCTAAAGTTGAAACGCATGGGCAAAGAAAAGATCGCCATATTCGCAGTGATTCCAGATGATACACCGGCATACAACTTTCTGGTCGGTATTCTGTATACGCAGCTGTTCCAACAGCTATACCGCAGTGCCGATCTGTATCCCGGAAAAAAGCTGCCTGTTCCAGTGCATTTCCTGATGGATGAATTTGCAAATGTTGCCCTGCCGAAAGGCTTTGACAACCTGTTGTCCACCATGCGGCAGCGGCAGATCTTTTGCTCGATCATTTTGCAGAATCTCTCGCAGCTGAAAGCCCTATACGAAAAGCAGTGGGAGTCCATTGTGGGCAACTGCGATTCGTTTCTCTATCTGGGCGGAAATGAGCAAAGTACCTTCGAGTATGTTTCCAAGCGTTTGGGAACGGAAACCCTTGATACAAACACTACTGGAAGATCCAAGGGCAGAAACGGTAGTTACACTACCAATTATCAAACTACAAAGCGTGAGTTGATGCAGCCGGACGAAGTAGGACGGCTGGATAATGAATATGCGATCTATTTTATGCGTGGCGAGTATCCAGTGATTGATCAGAAATATGATGTTTGGCATCACCCCAACATTCATGAAATTGGTCTGGGTGGTGCTGCCCCCTACAAGCATGGCATGATCCGCCAGCAAATGCAAGAAGATGCAAATGCAGAACAACGGTCAGAAACATTGCAGGAATTTTTCAAACAGCATACTTTGCAAAATGGCGTTGTTCAGTTTGCAGTCAATGAATCAGAAACCACAGAAACAGATTGGATGCAGTATGCAGCCATTCTGCTGAAACAGAAAGGAAAGAAAGAAAATGAAGATCAATAAGAAAAATTGGAAGATCGTAGCCGTGTGCAGCGTATTGATCGCTTGCTTTTTCGCATTCTCTATGTTGGCATTTGCGGAACCGGCAGCAGATGCCAGCGGTGCAGCAAATGCAGTGTGGTCATTTAATGATGTCATTTCCACCATTGTGCAAGCGGTCGGAGCTTTGGTATCGCTTGTAAGCATCGTGTTTTTGGCGGCATCCATTGCTGGTCATGATACCTCTCAGCGTGTCAGTGCCGGACTGGGACTTGCTGCCGGACTGCTGATCGCCTTTGCACCGACGATTCTTTCCTCGATCGGGATCGGAAAATAAGGAAAGCTTGCCGGAAGAAAGGAGGGATGCCATTTGGAATGGCTTTCTGCATTTTTGGACATTATGTTCGACACTCTGAATTCCGTCATTCAGAATATGGTCGGATTGCTTTCCCAAAGCCCTGAAGCATTTAATGGTACATTGTATGATTTTGCAAAAGGATTAAACTCTGTATTTCAGGCAACTGGTCTTGCACTGGTCGTGCTGTTCTTTTTTATCGGGTTGTCTGATCCGTCACATAATCTGGCAGAGATCAAACGACCAGAAGCAATTATTGCTGAATTTGCCCGCTTTTTGCTCTGCCAGCTGGTGGTAGCAAATTCTTATCTGATCTTGCAGCAGATCTCTGCAATCGGTACAAGTCTGATCTCAACAGCATGGAGTGCTGTGACAAGCGGCGGTGGAATGCCCACCATATCTGCTGACGGTACAGTCAAGGAAGCACTGAACGAAGTAAAGTTCAATATTCTCTCGATCTCCACAGACATGATCATGCTGATCCTGCTGAACTTTATTATGATCGTCACCCTTGGCATTATCATCATATATATTTCCGTAATCGCCTATGTACGCTTTTTCAAAATATATATGTACATCGCCATTGCACCGCTGGCATTGTCCACTTTTGCTGCCAGGAACACCTCCGAAATTGGAAAACAATTTCTGAAAAGCTTCTGCGGTGTGTTGCTGCAAGGTTTGGTTTTAGTGCTTTCACTGCTGATGTTTGCCATGTTTTTTAGTAATACGACCATTGATGGCGGCGATGGAGCGATCACAGTTGTCTGGGAATATTTTATTTCTATGTTTGGTCAGCTATTTGTTTTAGTAACTGTGGTCAAAGGTTCAGATCAAATCATTCAGAAAATGCTGGGCATATAAGGAGGAACACATGGAAGTCAAAATGAACAAGGACATTCGGGAGTACAAGTCAAAGAACTCTCTGAATCTAACACTTGTGCAGACTTTTGTTGGCGTGATCGGAGTAATTGCCAGCGGATTTACGATTTTCGCACTTCGTCGTGCCATCGGACCTGGCACACCCGTTCCGGCATTCGTCGGAACGGCAGTAATGCTGCCGTTTGCATTGATCGGCGACTTCGGACCGAAAATCCAGGGCTTATCCACACGCACCTTTGTTCTGCTGTGGTTTCGGTTTTTGTTCCTGGAAAAACGCGAACTGAAGTTTGTCGGAAACAATTTCATCCGAAAAGAAGCAGAAATGATGCAACAGGAAGGAAGTGATGATGGTGGAATCTCTGAAAAAGATACTACCAAAACCAAGAAGAGAATTTTATCCTTTGCCCAAAAGCGTACAGGAAACGATACCAGTACAGCGGCTCTGGAAGGACGGCATATTTCAAAGCGGAAAAAGCTGCACAAAGACATTTCGGTTTGAAGATATTAACTATCAAATTGCCGGAAACGATGCTCAGAGTACAATGTTTCTGAATTATTCCAAGGTACTGAATAGTTTGGATGCAGACAACTTTGCACAGATCACAATTCGTAATCACAAACGAAACATGATTGAATTTAACCATGATGTGCTTTTCCCTATGCGTAATGATAATCTGGATTGTTATCGAAAAGAATACAATCAGATTCTTTCCGATCACGCCAACGAAGGCAATGGAATTGTACAAGAGAAATATCTGACAATTACCACCTCCAGTGATAAGGATATTCAGACAGTTCGCAATCAGTTTTCCCGAATTGAAACAACATTGAACACCAAAATGGAAACGTTGGGTTCTGGCATGACGGCATTGGATGCCAGAGATCGTCTGCGGATCCTGCATAGCTTTTTCCGGAAAGGCGAAGAAACTATATTCTCCTTTGATCTGTCAGAATCGATGCGGCTGGGACGGGATTTCCGGGATTACATTTGTCCTGATGCCATGGAGATACAGAAAGATTGTTTGAAAATTGGCAGCCGATATTGCCGAACTCTATTTTTCAAAAGCTTTTCTACCTATATTGACGATGCCATGATCAAAGAGATCTGCGACATGGACAGAGATATGATGCTGAGTATCACCATCAATCCACTTTCCATGGAAGCCGCCAATCGTCTTGCTGACCGTCAAACAGACAATGTAGAAACCAACATTGCCAACTGGCAGCGGCGGCAAAACAAAGCTAACAATTTCTCTGCGATCATCCCATACCATTATGAACAGCAGCGAAAGGAATGCCGGGAATTCCAGGAAGATTTGCGAAACCGGGATCAACGAGTATTTTTTACGACGATCACGCTGGTGCATCTGGCAGATACGCTGGACGAACTGGATGCAGACACTAGAAAACTGCAAGCGATCGCCGGAAACAAAGGCTGTCAGCTTGCACCGTTGGTCTATCAACAAGTGGACGGCTTAAACACGACACTTCCCTATGGTATTTGCAGAGTGTCTGTGGATTACACCATGACCACAGAAGCCTTATCTGCATTCAGTCCGTTCAATACCCGTGATCTGAATCACCCTCACGGTGTATATTTCGGACAAAATCTGGTCAGCGGCAATATGATCCTGATCAATCGGCTGATGCTGCAAAACAGCAATTGTTTTATCTTAGGAGTATCTGGTTCCGGAAAGTCCATGACCGGAAAGAACGAGATTCTTTCCATCGTTCTGAACACAGATGCAGATGTCATTCTGATCGATCCGGATCGGGAGTACGGCAAGCTGACACAAAAGTTAAACGGCGAACTGATCTGTTTGTCCGAAGTATCTGAAAACCATATCAATGCCATGGACTTCCGTCAAGCACATGACGAAAGCATTGAAAATGCCATTAAACGAAAGCAAAGTTTTGTACTTTCGTTGTGTGAGGAAATCATTGGCGGAAACATCGATTCCAAGGCTCGCTCTCTGATTGACCGGTGCAGCGGCAATATTTATCGCCGTTACATTAAGGAACAGAAAGAGATGCCGACTTTGCGAAGCTTATATGAAGAACTGAAATCACAACCGGAAGAACTGGGAAAAGAACTGGCATTGGAAATTGAACTGTACGCCACCGGTTCTCTGAACACATTTGCACAAACAACAAATGTAGATACAGAAAACCGGCTACTTTGCTATGACATTCATGAAATGGACGAGGATCTGATGACCGTAGGAATGTTGGTAGTGCTGGACAGCATTATGAACCGCATTTCCCAGAACCGGGAGGACGGCAAAAAGACATTTATCTTTATTGATGAGATCTATTTGCTTTTCCGGCACGAATACACATTTAAATTTTTGTCACAGCTATGGAAAAGAGTACGAAAGTACGGCGGCAGCTGCACCGGTCTGACGCAGAATGTAGAGGACGTACTGCAAACCAGAGAATCCCGTGCGTTGATTGCAAACAGTGAGATGCTAGTCATGTTGAATCAGTCTGGCACAGACCGTCCGATTTTGGCAGATATGCTAAAAATACCGGAATCTCAGCTTCCCTACATTACCGGTGTCAGACCAGGACATGGACTTCTGAAGGTTGGTTCTGCTTTAATTCCTTTTGGGAATGAATTCCCCAAGGACACCGAACTCTATCAAATCATTACAACAAACCAGGACGAAATTCAGAGGCATAAACAGAAAAATGAAAAAAGCAGTAAACAATAGGATTGAAACTGCGGAAAGGAAGTGATTCCCATGTAAATCAAAAATAATAAGAATAACTAACAGTAACAGGAGGTGTAATGAATGAATCTGCAAATCCGCTGCACTGCAATTGCAGTTGCTGGAATTTTTGCATTCAGCACAATCCCGATTTGCACAGCATCTGCGGAAGAATATGCTGTAACCATGCAAAATATCAGAGAAGATGCCAGTGTTCTTGTCCGAAGATCTTCCGACAATTCTCTCTGGTGCAAACCGCAAGTGCATGATGACACTGCGGTTTTTCCAATCGAATCTGAGGAAAACTATCAAGTAATCGTCACATATCACCAGGGAAACACCTACGTTTTTCTGGACTATATCATTGAAAATCAAAGTGGCACTTTGCAGTCTGCAACAACTTGCAGCTATACCGAACAGGGTTCTTTGCAAGCTGACGATCTTATCCGGCTGTTTGATGTCACAACAGGAGAAAGAGTGACATCGTGGAAAAGTGATGGAACATTCCACCACATAGAGGAGGTGCTTGAAGAAGGTCACTTGTACTATGTCAATACATTTATTTCGGATAATCACGCAGAAGAACTGTATTTTTCCGTCAGCAGCTTCGATTTTTCCACAATTGCATCAGGAACGCTCTATGGTGATGTCACACTGGACGGAAAAGTAGATATTTCCGATGCAGTTCTTTTATCAAAAGCAACGTCCGGTATGGTAACATTAAGCGATCAAGCGGCAAACAACGCCGACTGTAACGCAGACGGTGAACTGGGAATGGACGATACAATGGTATTGCTGCGATTCCTGGTACATTTTATCAATGTCCTGCCGACAACAGAATAATGAAAGGAATGGGTAACATGAAAAAGTCTATTATTTGCGTGGCTGCAATTCTGGCAGCCGGAGCATTCAGCTGCAACATGGCATTCAGCTGTGTATCAGGCAGCACTGCGTTTTCGCCGATCACCGCATTGGCAGCAGAAGCAGCTACTGGTAATCTGATCGTCAACATCAGCGGTGTCAAGACACTTTCTGGTGTCACGATCACCGTCACCGGAAACGGAAACACTTATACCGCAGTGACCGATGCCAAAGGACAAGCGATCTTCTCCAAACTGCCGGTCAATGATGCTGCCGGAAATGCGATCACCTATACCATCAAAGAAACCATACCGGACGGATACATGGCAGCATCGGCAATGACTACCACCATCAGTGCCGGAGCAACGGTCATTGCATCGATCCCAAACACAGAAAAGACATATACTATCGCCATTGACTGCAAGGATTACAAAACGGACAGCACTACGCCCAGCGGCGATGCAGTTCTGAACGGCGGTTCGTACACTGTCTACCATGATGATGTTGCCTACGGTACATACTCCATCGGTGCAGACGGAAAATTGTGCGAGTTTACGCTGCACGGCAAGGAATACGAGGGCAAATGGGAGGTGCAGATGGACACTGCTCCGGTGGGCTACTACCTGACCGGCGAAAAGCAGGAACTGGGATACTATGACGGTGACACGTGGATCGCACTCAACAGCAGTTTCCCCCAGTACACCCACGCCACCATGCACCTGAGTTTGATTCCCATCAGCGGCAGACTGGCAGTGCAGGCAAATGCGGACGATCAGATTCGCATCTGGCTGAAGTCCTCCGGCAGCTATGAGAAGTGCAAATCGTCGGAACGTGCGACACTGACCATCGAAGAAA
>ENA-OPCO01000924-OPCO01000924.1-human-gut-metagenome-genome-assembly--contig:-NODE-924-length-20316-cov-2.699719_pt1 | contig 20316 bp, 19 predicted proteins | sample MGYA00241562_ERZ501475 | MGnify/ENA primary metagenome ERZ501475 (study PRJEB25962, sample SAMEA2042627) | human gut metagenome | biome: human gut; feature: human-associated habitat; material: faeces... | reverse complement strand
TCCAGTTCCTCATATTTCTTCATCTTCATTGCCATAGTAATCTCCTCTTCCCTAAAACATGCTATGTTTATTATTTCGTATGTAGCAGTATATCATTTTTAATCAGAGATTACTATTGGCACTTTTCATATTTTTATACATTAGTTTTGTACATATCTCACAATGTTTTTTCATTTTTATTTTCTATATTTTGATCAATCAGTTTATAAAAAAGAGCAAACCAACGTTTTGCTCTGATTCCCTCTACGTTGCGAGCATTTTAAGATTATCTTAACTGCGTCATCGTCTAATGTCAATGCCTAGTTTCCGTTACAATCTATACATTAAAAACCAGTCATTGCTCACCACATCATCCGATATCTTCTCGGTGTCAATCCTTCTATCTTCTTAAATGCCCGATTAAAATAATTGGGATCCGATATCCCGCACTTCTCCCCGATCATCTCCACTGACAGATCCGTAAATCGCAGCAGCTGCTTTGCACGCGTAATACGAATCTGCAGTAAATACGAATTCACCGTAACACCATAGGTCTGCTTAAACAGCTTCGTCAAATAATACTTATTGATATAAAAACGTTGCGACAGATCATCTAATGTCACCTTATCCTCATAATGCGATTCCAAATATTCTTTCACAAGATGAATACTTTCCTGCTTTGCTCCGCCAATCTCCTGCTCCGGCTGATATGTTTCCTCCATTAACAATGTCAAAAAATTCTGCAGATACCCATTAATCCGCATATCACGAATATAATCTTCCGAATCAGCTACGCGATATACCGCATCAATCACATCCATATATTGATCGATCCGTTTAGAAGGAAAAACATTTTCTCCGCCTCGGGATAAATACTTATCATAAATAGTGGCTGCCATACTGCCATTAAAATGCATCCATTTTAGAGACCATGGCTCATCCTTAGAACTTCTATGGTAATACGGATGTCTGCAATCAATAAACACACAGTCCCCCACAGAAAGCGAATATTTTTGTCCGCGAAACTGCAATTCTCCCCGACCATTCTTTACGACAAAAAACAAGAAAGAGTCCAGCGATTCTCTATGACTTTGATGTGGCTTCAATGCCTGCAGCGAACCAACCTCTTGCAAATATAACAGTGCTTCTTTTGCAAAAAGAGTCGGTGTATAGATAATGCGGTCTGAACGCACTGCACGATCCGTGAAATATCCCATTTCCTCTATGCTCATACCGCACCTTCTCTCTATCACATTGCAAGCTCCACAATTCTACAAATGCTTTAGTTCAGCACAACACCCTTGCGCAGCATAAAGTTGCCATATTGCCGTTCCTCGCCCGTCTGTATAATTGCGTAGGCTTTCTTGGCATGCTCATAAAATTCAAACCGCTCATATTCTCCGAGCTGCACCTCGAATCCCTCAATCTCACTGGAACGAGCACGAACCTCTTCCCACATCGTCGGTATCAGCATTCCTTTATCTATATCCGACTGCACCAGGCTCATCACCATGATCGGAGCCTTTACGTACGTGTCTAACGGCATAACTTTCACAATGGCTTCCACCATCTCCGGTGCACTAATACAAGGGTACTGAATAACACGCTTTCCCATCGCTTCTGCCGGAAAATGTGCATCTGCGATGACAATTTCGTCATCATGTCCCATCTCGCATAGTATTTTCAACATCTCCGGGGTCAGCACTTTCGGAATTCCTTTTAGCATCGTTTGACTCCTCCCTTATTTCCAGATAAACTCCGTATCCCAAACATCAACGCCACTATCCTGGAATATGCTATATAATCTCTGGTGTAGCTGTTCTCTCGTAACGCCCTTCTTCATGATCACCTGTAAGAAACCGCCACCACCGGCGCCGGAAATAAACTGTCCATCCACCAGATCTTCACAAGCAAGAAATATCTGATCAATGCACGTATTCGTCGATCCCGCATCAAGCTGCTTGCTAAGTTCCCAATGCTCATTCAAAAGTGCCGCAAACCGATCCACATTACCACGTTCCAACTCAAATTGCATCAATGCCGCTGTCCGCTGCATTTGATCCAACGCATCGGTAGATTCCTTACGCCCACCGATATATCCACCAACAACATCCCGCAACAAATTTCTCGCCAAACGTCTCTGTCCGGTATAGATCAGCGCAAATCGCTCCTGCAGCTCCTTCTTGGTTGCCTCACTCAGTACCACATTTTCTACTTGAATCACCTGATTGATCCCAGGTTCTGTCGTAATCATCTTAACTCCCGCTGTCACGCCACCGACTTGATCCTGCCAGCCGCCACCGGTACTCATGATCTGCTCCATGCAAAGCACAATATCATAAAGCTCTGCATCTTGTACTTCCTGTCCAAAAAATTCAAAGATCGCCTTCACACAAGCCCCCGATAGAATGGAACTTGTGCCAAGTCCAGACCCCTTAGGCACACCGATCACCTGCGTCGACAAATAAAATCCGCCACCCAGCTTCTCCAATATATTCGTCAATTCATAATGACCTTCGATCGGAATAATGCCACATGCGATCAATGCTGCTTTATGAAGGGCAAAGAAATCATAAGGATTATGGCAATCCTGAATCTCCTCTACCGTCTTTGCAACACCACTTACACCAATGTCCTGACTCTCAAACTGTACCTCCAGCTCGGGAATTCGATGCATCGTCACCTGAATCGGATAATTGCCTTTCAGCTTAATCGCCGCATTTAATACAACACCACCCTTTTCGTTACAATGTGGTGGTGTATCCGTCCAACCGCCGCCCCAATTCACTCGAACCGGAAGCGAAACATGCACTTCCTCCTTCGCAATATGAAAATCATCAAAATCCGGAATCTTATCTTTGCCATTTTCGTAGATAACGCGCTGGATCTCATCAAAGCATTTGCTCTCTAACGCATCATACTGTGCTCCTGCAAAGCTTTGGCGATGATTTCTCATATATCTGGACAACGCATAATAAATGCGAATCTTCTCCGAAAATGCACTATGCTCTGCGCGCTCCATCAACAACTGATATTGCGCCTCGTTAATTCCTGCATCACCAAAGACACGCAATGCATCCTCGTAATACTCTCCCTGCATCAATCGATCCACGAAACAGGTCACAAGCACCTGGTTCTCAATGCTCCGTTTCCACGGAACAATAGCGCGTACATCCGCTGCATTAAAACTGCTGCACAAACTCAGTCTCTTTGACTCCAACCAACTCTTCACATCATCCGGCTTCGCTGTTCCTGCCACAATACGGCATAAACGCATCGCACTTGCAACACTGGCAGTACGATCTGCCTCTACCGTGTAGAGATCAGCAAACCACAAATAGCGATCCTGTCCATTCCATATTTGCTCCGGCAAAATGTCGTACGCCGCCAATATTTTTTGTATCGGTATCCCCATCCATAGGCTATTCTTCTCATAGGTTCCCTTTGGATTATCCTCCGCACCATACACCCTCGTCACAAAAGTGCCATCCGAGAGTGCCAACGTGTGAAACACCATATTTTCCGGCAATGTCACATTCTCAATGCCGGCATTCGAAATGATCGTACCGGCTCCAACGACCGTATTCGGTCCAATATAACTATCCTCTATATAGGATCCCTGTCCTATCACGGCATCTGACGCAATGTAGGCATTATTCGTCGCATATTCGTCCGCATCCTGCATATTCGTCAAAACACGCTTCTGCCAGCCAAGGAATTCATAATCATCCACGCCAACCGTCACAAGCTCTCTAAGCTCTCTCGTAGTTCCAAAATGAATAAACTCCGCCGGAGACAGACAGATCAGCTTCATTGAGAAAGCATGCAGTGCCTCCCAGATCTGATTACGACACTCTGTCAGTTCTTCGCAAAAGCTCCCCTCCGGAGTCTCCCGCTGAAAATCATCCAACGTCGCTTCGCCAGCTAACGGATACAAAAAGTCCGCATAGAAACTTACTCTCGCAGTCTCATTCACAAACTTATGAAACTTCTCTTCACAGACGACGCCATCTGTGCTGATCAGACCAAACAACGCATTCAGTAGTTCAGCATCTAACACCACTGCACCGGTATCAATATCAACCGCATCATTCTCATTCACCGCACCGGCTGCTCGAAGTATCTCCACCGACTGTTTCTGCAGGCAGCGTGCTACATGATCGTGACCGTCATTTAAGAAAACACCGTGATTTTTGCCCGTCTCAACATCTTCCTTGATCGAAATCGCTGCCGCACCGTGATACTGTAGATCGATCTGCAATGGGTTAAATAAAAGCAGCACATCTCCCGATAGAACAACCATTCCATCGGGGAAACGTCCTGCTAAAGAAGTCATCCCTATTATAAATTCATCAAATAATGTCGATGGTCTGCCATTTGGCAACTCCCGCGGCACCGGTGAAAACAACTTGCCACAAGCCGAATACTGTGGAACACGCTTACTGTCTCCTCCGGAGTGGATCACCAAGATCCGCTTACCCCGGAAATGATTCTCCCCTGCATCTCCATCCTGCTCAGCAATATACTTCAATACATTAAAAGTTGCTCCACCAGATCCAACACGCTTACCATCCGGATCCGGTAACACCTTATAAACTGTCTTCTCCGGCAGCAAGCCTAACGTCAGCCGATCTAAAATCTGCTGCTCATAGGCTAACGCCTGCTCCTCATTGGAAGCTGTTAATATCACATAATCCCATGTGATATAACTGGATTTGCGCAAACTGCGCTGATACTCGTCCCATGAGTCAAGGTAACTCTGGGCGAGGAATAGTTTTTTAAGTTTTCTTTTGGTCATTGGTATGCGCTCCTTGGGGTATTAATCTTTTTTATAATGCTTTTTTTCTTAATCATGTTTTTATAAAAGTCTTCAACCCATTCATGTATCTGCACCATCTCTTCTTTATTTTTCTGTGCATCCTCTGACGTACAATTCGACATTAATTTTTCTCGCAAATATTCTCGCATACCTTGCTTAATATCTTCCGGATTCTGTTTGTATATTTTTTCTTTGTTTGCTTCACAATAAATGGCCAATAACTCTTCTACTCCTTGATAATCCATAATCACGTATTCTCCGGTTCTGGTTCTCCTTTTTTTCTTGTGGTTTCTAGTTCTTATTCTGAGGTTCTCTCCAAAATTCCCAGCTTTTCCAATAGTTCTATTCCAAGGTTCCGTGATAATTAGCCCCACGTTTAAGAGACGGGTCTTTGTAACGTTGTCATTATCGTTCTTATTCCATCTTCAAACTTCCATTGTGCATTCCATCCGATACCTTTTAACCTGCATATATCAGGGTTTACGTTTACAATCCCTGTTGCAGGGTATGGCACTGTTCCATAGTGCAACTCGCTTTTACTATGTGTAACAGCTATCATCTTTTCAATAAATACTTTTAATGGAGCCGAATATCCTGAGCCAAAATTATAAACTCCTTCGGAATTATCTGATTCTATAAGCATACAAAGAGCTTTAACTGCATCGTCGATATACAGAAAATCCCACATTTGGATGCATTTCGTCAAATCACAAGGCTCGTTAGAAATCATTTTCCTCAATATAGAAATCACCAAAGTACCTGCATAATCATTGGGTCCATATAAGCTGAAAAACCTTGGTTCTACCAAAACACAATTATGATTCTGGCAGTAATCTTTTGCATACTCATAAAATGCTAACTTATATTTTCCGTATTCCGTGTTAGGCTGTGGATCAACATTCTCCGTTAACTTTTCCTGTTTAGTCCACAATCCATATTCAGCTTGAGACCCAGCTGTAATAAATTTGTTGCATTCAAGGTGTATCATTGCCTGTAAAAAATCGACATTATATTGCAGATTTGTCTTTTGGAGTTTCTGATTGCTCCGATCCTTCCCACGAGTTCCGTTCCATGCTGTTGCAACAGCGACATCAACTTTTCCGTCTATCAAAATGTCCAACGTACGATAATCACACATATCACACTTTACAATTGTAAGCAAATCACTTTTATTTAAGACACTTAATTTTTTGCAATCATTTCTGACAATTGCAATTACTTCGTGCCCCTGCCCTAATAATTCATTCGCAAGAGCCGACCCAATCATGCTAGTTGCTCCGGATATAGCAATTTTCATCCATCTATTCTCCCTTCAGCATTTTAATCATTTCCATTTTCAAACCTTCTGCATCAATACCAAAATAATGGTATAAATATCCTGCATGAGCCATTGCTACAAACTTATCAGGAACTCCACACACCTTGAATCTTGTGGATAAATTATTCTCGGCAATTACCAGCGATACCATACTACCAAGCCCTCCATAAATATTGTGATCCTGTGCAACAATAACGTTTCCCGTTTTTGTTGCTTCATAAATTGCATTTTTATCGATCGGCTTGATTGAATACATATCAATAACCCGAACTTTCTTTCTAGTTTCTTCACGAATGCGCTTTGCAGCGGCTACCGCATACTGAACTATAACACCCGAACAGAGGAAAGCTCCGTCATCGCCATCCATTACCAATGTGGAACCACCTGCACATACATCAACATCCTCATCATAAATATTTTCCGTCGGTTCTACACTACTACGAATATACATGGGACCATTATATTTCAACGAATAGTCCAATAAATTTTTAGCCTGATTGGCATCACTCACTTCAAATACCGCAATGTTAGGAATAGATGTCATAATACCGCAGTCCTCAATTGCCCAGTGCGTTGCACCTGAAATTCCTCCAGATACACCAGCATACACACCAATCATACGAACATTGTGATTTCCATAAGCCACATCGGTTCGGCATTGCTCACATGCACGCATAGTTAAGAATGGTGCCATTGAGAACACATAGGGAATAAATCCTTCGCATGCCAAACCAGTGCCAAAGGAAATCATATTCTGCTCTGCTATGCCCGTATTAAATGCCCTATGAGGATTTTCTTCGACAAAATTCTTATTTCTACAAGTTCCAGATAAATCTGCATTGACAACAACAACTTTGTCATTTTTCTTACCCAGTTTACTCATGTATTCGCCAATTATATTACGGAGAAAGCTTTTATTTTCACTCATATATTCCACCTTCTATCATATGCTTCATAAAGGGATTCAACAGATTCTTTTAGCTGTTCATCAGTAATTTTTCCAGCATGCCAACGCACTTCATTCTGCATATATTCAACACCGCACCCCTTAATTGTATGTGCAACAATTACTGTCGGCACATCAAAAGTTACTGGCGGAAGCTGATCAAAACACCTCTTAATTTCTGAAATGTTGTTCCCATCGATTTCAACCACATTCCATCCGAACGCTCTATACTTCGCGGCAATGTCTCCTAATCCGGTTACATCTTCAATCGAACCATCAGCTTCTAATCCATTAAAATCGACAATAGCAACTAAATTTCCCAAATTATATTTTACTGCATTTAACGCAGCCTCCCAAATGGATCCTTCCGACTGCTCTCCATCTCCCATAATCGTGTAAACACGGCTAGTATTATTTCCTTTAAGACGCAACCCTGCTGCAATTCCACAAGCTATGGGCATACCATGACCTAAGCTTCCAGTAGAAACCTCAACAAAGGGGTTCACTAGATTGCAGGAGTGCATCGAAAAACGTCCCTGATCTGTTGCATATTCGTTGATAACATCTTCAGCTGTAAAGCAGCCAATAGCAGCTTGATTAAAACTTGTAACAGCCGATGCATGTCCTTTCGATAATACAAAACGATCCCTGCTCTCATCCTGAGGATTTCGTGGATTATAATTCATCTGATATTGCCATAGAACAGTCATAATATCCGCAATAGATAAATCTCCACCAATATGAATTACTTCCTTGTTACACAGTTTCAATAGATTCACACGAATCTCCAAAGCAGCCTTTTCCATCTCTTGAATGGTTGTTATTCTCATGCTATCACCTCCTGTATGTTACGGTGAGCAATGCAAGGTTCAAGATGCCATGCGACACTCTGATAATTCTCTAAACTCTAAAAATCTCTTCCTAGTTCATGTCATTACTGATTCACTGCCTCAATGATTATCTTGGCCATATAGTCAATCATCTCATCAGTCATACCAGGATATACTCCAACCCAAAATGTATTATTCATAATGAAATCAGTGTTGGTTAAATCGCCAGAAACACGATACGCATCCGTACCACGAATCTGATCAAAGCATGGATGTTTAATGAGATTACCACTAAATAACAATCTTGTCTGCACATTATGATTTTCAACATAATGTGTTATCGCATTACGATTTAATCCACAATCTGGTTTTACAGAGATCAAAAACCCAAACCATGATGGATGACTGTTTTCTGCCGGTTCAGGAAGAATCAACTTATCTGAAACAGGTTCCAATGCAGCACGTAAACGATCCCAATTATGACGACGGCGTTCAATAAATGATGGGAACTTCTTTAATTGTTCACAACCAATCGCTGCCTGCATATCCGTAACTTTCAAATTATATCCGAAATGGCTATATACATATTTATGATCGTATCCTTTCGGAAGCTCTCCATACTGTCCATCAAAACGATGTCCGCAAAAATTATCTTGACCAGACGGGCAAGTACAATCACGTCCCCAATCTCTAAACGACAATATTAATCGATTTAATTTTGAATCATTCGTATATACGCAACCACCCTCACCCATTGTCATGTGGTGTGGCGGATAAAAACTGGATGTACCTATATCTCCCCATGTACCTGTAAAACGCGTCTCACCATTAATAGTATACTTTGTTCCTAATGCATCACAGTTATCTTCAACAAGCCATAAATTATGTTCATCACAAAATGCTTTAACTGCCGACAAATCGAAAGGATTACCAAGTGTATGTGCAATCATGACAGCTTTTGTCTTTGGAGATAATGCTTCTTCCAATTTAGTAACATCAATATTATATTGTGGCACTGTAACATCGACAAACACAGGAACCGCACCATACTGAATTGCAGGAGTAACCGTAGTCGGAAATCCACATGCAACTGTAATAATCTCATCACCTTTCTTAATCTGACGATCACCTAACTCCGGTGCTGTTAGTGCCATAAATGCAATGAGATTTGCAGAAGATCCACTATTAACAAGATGAGCATGTTTTACTCCGATCCATTCTGCAAATTCTCTTTCAAAGCGATCTGCAAATCGTCCGGTAGTCAACCAAAAATCAAGTGTTGCGTCTGTCAAGGCACACATTTCCTTTTCATCGAACACTCGAGCTGCATATGTTATTCTATCTCCTTCCTGAAAAGTCTTTTTATTTTCTTTAAAGTCATGATAATATTCTGTTACCAATGCCTTAATCTGCTCACGTGCTTCTTCTTCATTCTTCCAAGTAGCCATTTATCTCTCCTCCATAAATTCTTTTATTTCTTTGTTCATTTCCGCAGCTACATTTCCACTCGCCAACCATACCTTACTAAAACGACAGGTCATTTCCATACATTCTTCCATATGCCAGCAAGGCTTCCAGCCAAATGTCGACTTTACTTTACTGCAATCAAGTTTCAAGAAATTAGCCTCATGTGGTGCATTATCTTCCGCCTGATTTTCCCATTTTGCTTCTTGTCCCCAACATTTACAAAAAAGATCCACTAACTCACCTGTGGTAACACAATCACAATCATCCGGTCCCACATTGTAATAGCCCTGATACGTTATATCTTCATACTGTTTTTGAGCAATCATAAGATAAACAGCAAGAGGTTCTAACACATGCTGATATGGCCGAGTTGAATATGGATTTCGAACCCCTATCACCTGTCCTTTTTCCATTGCACGAACGCAGTCTGGAATGATTCGATCATTTGCAAAATCACCTCCACCAATAACATTTCCCGCACGTGCCGTAGATATTGCAACACTATTATCTGCAAAAAAACTATTCTTGTAACTATGTGTTACTAGCTCAGAACAACTTTTACTGTTAGAATACGGATCAAATCCATCCAGCGGTTCATTCTCTCGGTATCCCCATTCCCATTCATTATTATGATACACTTTGTCCGTTGTGACATTTAACACACTCTTTACGGAATGCGATTGACGAACGCATTCTAAAATGTTTACAGTTCCCATAACATTTGTATCATATGTATATCGCGGATCTTTGTAACTATCGCGTACAATAGGCTGTGCCGCTAAATGAAAAACTATTTCTGGCTGTGCCTCGTCAAACGCTGCCTTAAGTGCGTCATAGTCTCTGATGTCACCAATTATTGAGTGAATTTCCTCTGAAATCCCAGATATATCAAATAATGAAGGGGTTGTTGGTGGATTTGTCGAATAACCGGTTACTATCGCCCCGGCATTTACTAAAATCTTACAAAGCCATGTACCCTTAAATCCTGTATGACCGGTAACAAACACCTTTTTTCCTTTGTAAAAAGAAAAATCAATTCGTTTATTCATCAATCAATCCTCCCATTTTTTCCATGGTGCCACTCCCTTAGAGAGTAATTTTTCTAATTCATCCATCTCACGTTTATTATCCATACACTGCCAAAAGCCTCTATGCATATAAGACATTAACTGACCTTCCCCGGCAAGTCTTTCTAAAGGCTCGCGTTCAAATACTGTCTGATCCCCCTCAATATAATTGAAAACTTCTGGTTCAAGAACCATGTATCCCGCATTGATTGGTGCCTCGTCAATCTGACTCTTTTCTCGAAACGATTTAACTGCATTGTCTCCACCAATATCAAGGATTCCTTTTTGTTGCTCCAACATAACTGCTGTTAATGTGGCAACCTTTTCATGTGCTTTATGAAACTCTACCAACTTCTTAATATCCACATCACATACACCATCACCATAAGTCATCATAAAAGTTTCATTTCCTATATATGGCTGAATACGTTTAATTCTTCCTCCTGTCATAGTATGCAGTCCTGTATCAACAACTGTCACCTTCCATGGCTCACAATGCTGTTGGTGAATCGTCATTTCATTCTTGCCATTTGTAAAATCAAATGTAATGTCACTATTATGAAGGAAGTAATCTGCAAACCACTCTTTAATCACATGCTGTTTATAGCCTGCACAAATTATAAATTCATTAAAGCCATAATAAGAATATTCCTTCATAATATGCCATAAGATTGGCTGTCCACCAATTTCTACCATCGGTTTTGGTTTAAACTGCGACTCTTCTGAAATTCGAGTTCCAAAACCACCAGCTAATAACACTACTTTCATTATATTCAGTCCTCCAAATTCATGATTAGATTATATAGCAATCCAGCTTTCCGGATAATAATTTTCAAAAACACATGAGATTAGTCAAATCTGTCATCTATGTTCCTAACTGGTCGCCATATTTAATTTTGCTGTTTGAAAACTTTATTTTTCTTCATATAAAAAAATTATGTGTCTCTACGTCACTTCTAAATCGCTCTACCGAATCCAAGAGATTAATATCATTTCTGATTTCCAATTCTTGATCTGGAAAAATAGATTTGTGTTCTGTCATGCATTTTTGAATATACTCCTTGCTACTTAATCCCTTATGTTCAGTCACATGCGCATAAGAATTTATTTTATTTTCAACAAATTGTTCATCACCAAGCCAAGAATGATGAAATCCGATAAAATCGTCTATGCAATGAATTTTATTTAGTAATTCCCCGCATTCACCTTTTTTTCTGAGTTCATCAAAAGTCCAAGATATATTTTTATAATACTTTCCAGTCATGACAAACATTCTATAGCTATAATCTGCAGCTCCTCCCCAATTTTTAGAAAATAAGTTAAAATAGAACAATGTAAAATACAGTTTTCCTGTAACTATTCCATATTTTTTTGCAGCGTCAAATACCATCTTTGCTTTCTTACTGTCTAAAATTTCATCAATGTCACATAATATAATTATGTCATCATCAGCGATGTTTAAATGAGGAGCTTGAGATATATTTCTTTGAACAGCTTCATTATACCAGGTCTGAGCTCTCAATATATGCCTTTTATAAGAATTTAAAGATATACGAAATCGAGAAAGCAATAATTTCCCTATCATATTGTTTTGAACAAACTGTTTTTTCACATCTACGAATTGATGTACAACATTATTAATTTTATTTTCGTAGTTTTTTTTCTTCGGTCGGTAGTGAAAGTCTCTGTTTGATTCAGTTATATAAATAGTTCCTCCGTAGTTTCTACTTTCATCTGCAGAAATTCTTAAAATTAAATTTTCATTTAAAAAAGGGCTAAACTGATATATCATTTTTTTCCTCTCATTCTATTAGATTTTATTGTCTAATTATTTTTCCAAAAACTTCTTGAATAATTTCTTCTCTTAAAATTGCCAATATTGCAATATAAACGGCAGCACCAACTACAATTTTTACCACTAAAGTAATAAATAAATCGTCAAAATTCAGCCAATATATAGTAACAAACATTATTATTGCCGAAATAATTGCTTTCCAGTCCATTTGAATAATATTCTTTAAGCTAATTATTTCCCGGCTAAACACTAAAACCACCCAAAATAATACGCCAGAAGAGACAACAGAGGCCACTGATACCCCCACTGATTGGAACCTTTCAACCATAAACAAATTTAGTATAACATTCAAGAGCGCGCCTACACTAATTGCTATATTATATTGATTCTGTTTACCATTAGATATTAGGCACTGCTGTCCAATATAATTAGCCAAAATACTCATCAACACGTTAAATGCCAGAATTTTCAGTAAGACAGCACTTTTCTCATATCCCAAACCAAAGAACAATGGGACAAATTCATCTGATATGCAAATAATCCCCACCGTCACCGCAATGGCAACAATTGATGCATAGTGTAACGTTTTAAACATAAATCTTTTAGATTTCTCGTTGCTGGCATTATGGTTCAAATATGTAACTCTAGGCATTACAACGTTGCTGATTGAATTAATCACCGAACCACATAAAGAGCATATTTTAGACGCTTGTTCGTATACACCGACTTCATAACTATTAGCGAATGCTCCCAACACCGTCTTATCTGCTGATGTAAATATAGTATTTACAATTCCTGGTACAAAATAAATTAAAGATTTTATTGTATGTTTTAATATATTCTTAAAAGACACCTTAGATGAAATAATGTATTTTTTTACTGTTGGAAAAACCACGATGTAGCTTATTACATTTGATAGTTGCATAATTATAGCATAAATCAGAAAATCTTTTTCTGATTTAACTAGGATAATAATCAAAAAAACATTGACTAATCTTACTGCAATATTTCTTAACGCAGTGGTTTTAAAGTCCTCCATCCCCATTAGAAACCATGTCGAATCAATCCCCGTGGAGATAATATTCATAATCATAATTGCACACAGAATCTTATTATCACTGGAAGTCCACACAAAAGATATTGTATAAACGATAATACATATCACCATTAGAAAAAACTTTGCAATCATTATTTCCTTAAACAACGTACTTATATAATTTTTATCTGCTCTATTTGCAGACACCTTTAGCATTCCATAAAGAGAAAATCCTAATGCCTCTATTAAAACAAAATAGGAACTATTTGCCAAAGCATATGAATAGTCTCCAATAAGTTCGGCCGACAATACACGCGCAACATATGGTGATAATATCAGGGGAACAATAAACGAGACGATCTGATTTAATATATTATAAAAAATATTAATAGAAATCTTTTTCTCCTGCATTAACTAATCTCCTATAATTATATCTGCCATACGATTTACATACGAGTCGATTGAAAAAATGCTTTTATATAAATCACTTTGCAAATATCTGTTTATATTGCTAATAATTTCTTTATATCTAATCTCATCCATACTATGTAAATATAAATACAATTCATCCAATGAATCAAATTTTCTATAATCAATAAAAGTGTTCTCTGGGATAAATCTTGATATATCTTCTGCACCATAATAAACAGGAACACAACCTGAAAAAAAAGCATCAAAAATTTTTTCAGTTATATATCCAGACTTACTTTTCATATTTTCAAAACAGATTGAAAATTTATATTTCGCCATTGTGTAAAGTTTATCCTCTACTTTTCCGCGATAACTTGTCCGGTCTGACTTATTCCAACCAAATCCATATAAGTCAAATTCTATATTGTTTTGTTCAAAATATTGTATTATATTTAACCTCTCAGAATATAGTTCATTTCTATCGGTACTATGTTTATTTCCACATATCATTGTTATAAATTTCTTATTGTCATAAGGAGTATCCCATAATTTTTTAGGCATTACCTGCGGATAAAAAAATTGAAAGTACCTTTTATTATCGACCATTCTTTCATCCCATGTCAAAATTTTATTGAACCATTTATGATTCTTTTTGTCGTAAGATGCCCTAAAAACTGTTGGCGGCTCCTGGATAATCAAAATTGCTTTGCATTTTCTGTTCAATTTGCTGTATTTATAAAAATAATCCTGCTCCCATTTTTTCTTAAATATATATTTCAACCAATCCGTTAATCTATTCATAGTCAACCTGGACGCATTATTCAAATCTTGGAACAACCAAACATCAATTTCCCCTTTATTATCATACATATCCACTGTATGATATTCATGTCCCAATTCTTCTAAACGCTCTTTTAATTTTATTCCCGGTAACAATAAATTTTGACCTATGCTACACATAGCAGGATCAAATAATTTATCGTTTGAATATGCCTCACCATATGGAGTTACAATTGCAATCTTCATCTATTTCTTCACCTTTTTTGTTAATTTATAAGCTAAACTTGCTGGCACTGAAAATATATCTGCAATTCGAAGCATCCTTTCGTATTTGATAGTACTAATTTTTGATACTTTCAATTCTTGATGCATTTTTTCAAGATATCTTACAGCTTTTTTATAACTAATACATTTTGAAGTTTGTCTTGCTAACAATCGTCTAAAATACCATTTAAAATATTTTGTTCTTCCTAGCTCATCTTCTTTTAAAAGATTTCCGTAGTATTCATCATTCGACAAAAAATGAATCAACTTAATCAACATTTCTTCTAAGTTTGATGAACTATCCTGACTTTTGTAAATTCTATAGTCTAATAATGTTTTTGGTATTTCAGCTATTGTTCCACCTTTTTTTTCTAACTCCATATATATAACAACATCGATACACGGACCAGGTGTCGACAATATGGTAATGTTATTATTTTTTATGAATTCTGTTCTATATACAGTTGCCGGAAAAGTAAAACTCTTTTGCTTATTTAAATACTCATGAAAAAATTGCTCATGACAAAATATACGCTCATCATATTTTTCTTCATTTATAATTTTGGTATATTCACCATTCTCGTCAATATTATTAGCGAGACACGAAACTGCCATACAATCTTCATGATTTTCTAAATAAGCAACTTCTTCTTTTAAAAGATTATCATGTAAAATATCATCATCATGAAAAACTGCAAAATAATCACCAGCACAATTCTTGAATGCATAAGATATATTTCCAATTCCACCAAGGTTATGTTCATGCCTAATATAATTAACTCTCTTATCTTCGATAGACTTAACATACTCTTCTGTTCCGTCGTTCGAACAATTATCCAAAACATTAAGTATGAAATCTGAATATGTCTGATTCAGAATGCTTTCCAGAGCAGATTTAAGATAATTTACTCTATTGTATGTTAGCACAAAAATTACTACTTTAGTTTGCATTTTTACCCTCTTATCTAAATAATATGCTTTCAATAACAAAAACACACAATAATTTCATTACTGTGAACCTTCAGCTTTATCCACTTATTTATTCTGTTCAATATAATGAGATTACTATGATATTCATTTTTGATTTTGTGTTTGCGATTTTATTTCATACGCCAAAATAATATTTGCAGCAAGCATCATACCACTCTGTCCATAAAACAATACATGACCTGCACCAAAACTTAATGCTAATGACCATATAATAATGCTAACACCCCATAAATTTTTATGAAAAGCACTTACCAATTGCTTTCCATAAAAATATAATATATAGGATAAGCCAAATATTCCAGTTTGGAATAGCAAATCCAGAAAATCCATCTCCATATTAGGATAGCCAAAATCACTTCCACCAAATCCCCATCCAAACAAATAATGCATCTCTTTTGTAAAAAGCATAATTGCTTTATTCAATCTTCTTAATCGCATGCTAAATAAAAAATCTGTAGTCGAATAACTGTTTTTTCTCAAATATCTCCAACGTTCAAAAATCAAACTAGTACTTTGAATAATTTGATCCTTATAATATATGATGACAAAAACTAATAAACATATTAATATTATAATTTTTAAGCTTTGCTTTTGATTTTCATTACGCATAAATGCAAAAACAAATAATATAAAAAAAACGAAAACGGTTGCGTATCCCGTCTTTGTTCCCATTAAAACTATGCAAAGGCAATTAAGAGCTAAAATAAAAAGTGAATACATATTTGATTTATAATTTAGCCTCCAAAACATATACGCAACCAAACTAGATAAAATGAATGATATTTCATTAACAGCATAAAAGAAACCCTTCCAACCAATTTCTCCTTCATATGCAGAAATTCCAATTCCCATTAGTCCAGGCACTAATATTAACACTGGATACGCTATGCTCCAAAAATCCATTAGATTAAATATATCTAATTTATATTTCTTTTCCTTTTGAAGAGTTTGAATTAAAGAAACAAGTATAATGGGTGTAAAAAGTTTAATTACACCTTGCAGTGAATCTTTAATATAATTACTGCTAACAATACTTTGAATTAACAAAAATACCATAAACGGAAAAAGAACATTTATAAACGTTCTTTTCGACACAGTCATAAGTAAAGTTAACATGTAAAAAACTAAAACGAGTCGATATATCTGTCCAATTGGCAGTTCATCATGAAATGCTCCACTAACAGAGTCAACAAAAGGCATAATATATAACAATACCATTAAAAAAGAATATTTATTAATTTTTGTGCCCGCAAGTAAATTTTTTTTTATTTTAACCTTAAATACCATTATATATCTCCTAGCATCTCTCTGTATAAAGATGCAACATTACGTGCCATAACAGAATCAAAAAATTCTGTTGCGCATTTTTGTTTGCCACAAATCGCTTTTTCCCTTATTTCATCTCTATTATTATAACAATATATAATTTGTGCTGCCAATACATCAGGATCAGAGCAATCTATTAAATATCCTGTCTTATTATCAATAATTTCTTTAATTCCACCAACAGAATTTGCCAATACACAGCAACCTGCATTCATTGCCTCCAAAATAGATATTCCAAACGATTCATATTTAGAAGGATGTATATACAAACTATATCTATTCAATGTACTTCTTACATCTTTATTATATCCCTTTAGTTGAACATCTATTTTTTTTTCCATGATATACTTCTCCAAGACTCTTCTTTCATATCCCTCTCCAAATATATCACAATGTATTTTTACATTCATTTTTTTATCATTAATAATAGATAGTGCTCTTAAAATGGTCATCTGATTCTTTATCGGTAACAAATTACCCACATTACACATTTGCAATACTTCAGATTCATAATCTGGCAGAGAATCATATTGGTATGGTTCGATTGCATTGTGTATTATTTTTATCTTATCTTCTTTTACACCACGATTACAGAGAATGTTTTTCATTGATTCTGATACCGCAATGCATTTGTTACAAGAGTGATTAATTAAAAAGGTTTCAAGAAGAGAATACATCGCCACTATAAATTTTCCCTTTTTCATTTGGTCAACCTTGACATCACCATGAATAACCGCTAATTTTTTTGTATATCTGTTTGAAGCTATTGCCACACTCACTAATAATCCATTATTACTGTTAATATGTAATAGATTTATTTTATTCTTCTTAACATATAGCTTTAATTTAATTATGTCTTGAATTAGATGTATACCCAATTCAAGACATATTTTATTGTTACTGTCTAATTGAGAATTCAACCAACTATTTTTACGAACCGCATAATAAACTTCATAATTCATTCTCCTTAAAGCTTTTCCCAAACTTATTGTATAATTCTCTATTCCACCAGCCATTTTCCCTACACTTACAATCAACACTTTCATTCGTTACCTCTTTTTTACCCGATAATCATATAGTTATATACAATACCAAATAGTTGTCAGCAGTCTATATATTGCCTTATTGTATCTATAACTTGATTTCTACACGAACTATAATTTGAAAAATGTTTTGTTGTTGCATCAACTATAAGTTGTTCCATATTATTATCCTCATCTGAATACATCAAAACATAATTTAATTTTGAGAAAGACTGTGCAATTTGCGTTTGATGATCATCAATATGTTCACCATATTTTGATAATCTTGGAACAACGATTATTTTCCTTCTATATTTTAAACCAGTCATTATAGTTCCAACCCCACTATGAGATACCAATATATCACAGTTTTTTATGTATTCTTCATAATCATTATTACTCAAAAAGTTACAATACTCATAATATTGGGGTAAATAATCCGAATTACCAATCTGTGCAAATACTCTTTCATGGATTTTTTTATTCTCAATCAAATCATCCATCATTCTTAACAATCTATTAAATTGAAACTTTTGTGTTCCTAGTGTTACAAATATCATATTTAAAACCCTCCTTTCTCTAGAAGGCAGTTATATTTTCTTATTCTCTGTTGTATATGTAAAATCTGTACGTCGTTACAACGGCAAATTATATCATGAGTTCTTTCCAACTTATTTGCTTTAATTTTGATTCTCAAAAAATACCACCAACATATTTTGCTTTTGGATAAAACCTTAGCATTGTTTCCCATTGAACTAAAAATAAATCAGCCAAAGGATATACCAATTTTCCAGTCAAGGAACAATTTTCTATTCTTGCAAAAGATTCTATATATATTACCTTTATTTTAAATATTTTGGATAATACACAAAATGGATATGCAATCAATGCACCAGTCGTAATAATATATTATCTACAGATGCGCTTATATCTACATCTGTAAGAGCTTTTGTATTATTCATATATTTTCCTCCATATTCAATAAATAATTTTATAAAATGTATTATAAAAGCTTTCTCGCGTCGATTGATTTGCTTCAATATATATATATTCTGTAAATTTGTATCCTTTGCTTGTCCACCTTCTTCAGTTACGAAAAAGCTATTGTATGTTTTAGCAATTTCTTTTAAGCACATAAGTTCCTCCCAATGTCCCCCTGACGAAGCAATAAATCCTATTTTACAACTGCCATGATTATTCCCCATCATTATTCACCTCTATTACAATAATGTGATCAATTAAACATCCTATTTTAGTCTATCTCACCCCACAACCACAACTTCCTCAACCCCCAGCACTACTTCTGTCTCTCGTTCAAACAACCGGATCTTCGCTTTTACCTCCTGTCGTTTGGTATCCACACTGATGAATGTGCCTTCCATACCTTCAAACGTACCGCTTGTAATTTGAACGGTATCTCCTGCTTTCCAGCTTTCCATGTTTTTTTGAAATTGTTGTTGCTCTTGTTGCTTTGTAATATCACGTTGTTGTTCTTGCTTTAGTTTTTCTTCACGTAAGTTTTCTTCGGTTGTTTTGCCAATGACTTCGAGTGCGACTTTTGCTTTTGTGTATCTGCCAAAGAGTTCGACTTCGATCTCTGCGACACGCTTATGGCGATCGACGTAGCAGATCTTAGCATGTCCATAGCGAAGTGGACCGCTTAGGATTTCAACGTGCTCACCAACTTGGTAACCGACCGATGGTCGTACGATGTCTTCGTCATCCATCATTTCCCGCAGATATGTCTGCTCTAACTCATGGATCGGCGTAAAGTTCTCGGCACTGCGAAGTACTTTCGTCACTTCCGGAATCGCATAGCAGGCACGGATAATGTCTGTAATGCGATTCTCGTCGGTATCAATAAAGATATAGCCGGGAAAGAGCGTCTGGATCAGTTCTTTCCACTCGCCACGACGTTTCTTAAGTGTTACGCATTTCGGCAGGAAGATTCGTTCATACTTCTTGGTATTGATCACCTGCTCGCACAACTTTATGATCATTTCTTCATTACCTGTCTGCACCTGCATCACATACCACATACGAATCCTCCATTCACTCCGTAAACCTGATCTGCGTGATATAACACGCATCCGGCCTTAGCGTTATTAACTCAAACTTTGCACTTCAAAAAATATCATATCGTCACATATTGCTTATTATGTCAGCAATAAATATGATATTTTGCAGCCGACAAGCTAACTTGTTCTGCTAGCAGCGAACTAAGATAATTGCCGCAGAACGCAGAGTTTTTGAGTGATTTCTTATT
>ENA-OPCO01000923-OPCO01000923.1-human-gut-metagenome-genome-assembly--contig:-NODE-923-length-20320-cov-2.251715_pt1 | contig 20320 bp, 15 predicted proteins | sample MGYA00241562_ERZ501475 | MGnify/ENA primary metagenome ERZ501475 (study PRJEB25962, sample SAMEA2042627) | human gut metagenome | biome: human gut; feature: human-associated habitat; material: faeces... | reverse complement strand
GTCTGACGATATTGCCATGATCCACGACCGGATGCCCGTCATCCTGCCTCGGGAGGCAGCTGCTGATTGGCTGAATCCAAGATACCATGGGGAAGAAATACTCAGTGCTGCACTCACGAACATGAAGTATCATGAATTGAAGGGTGCCACGAAACGCGACACCCTTGATGGATATCCAATATAATGTCCAAAACCACATCAACCGACCCATGGATGGCTGATGTGGTTTTCTTACTGCAATGCCGGTTACTTTTCCAACAAATCCTCCATTGTACATCCAAGAACTCTGGAAAGCCTGAGAACGGTTTCGGCGCTGGCTTTGTTGATGTCCTTGTTGCGCTGTTCGTACATTTGAATTGAGCGAAGACTGACATTGCTTCGCTTGGCAAGCTCTGCTTGTGTGCAGCCGTAGGTCGTGCGGATGCGCTTGAGATTGGTATCTGTAAAATACGTACGCACTTTGGCATCGGCAATATCGGCAAATTTGCTGATGTCTGCTTCGTGAAGCGGAGCGTACATCTGCTGCAAATCCTCGAACGAAAGGACCTTGAAAATATCGCCGAATTTTCTGCCGGAGAACCATTGATAGTACGCGATAGCCCAGCCAATCCAATACTCTCTGGAACGGCTGAACGTTACCTGCGGTTTGGCAGTTGGCGCTTTGCCGGTCGTCTCGACAAGAACATCTGCCACGACTTCAATTCCGCTTTTTCCTGCCAGATAGGCAGGCTCACCATTCTCGATTCGCTTGCTGACAGAGCTTACGGAAAATAGCTTCACAAAGTCATTTCCCGAAATTCCGCAGGCGTTGATGGCATAGTCAAAAGCATCGCCCAGCAGGGCCTGTGCGTTATTTAGATACATTTCTTGGTATGCGTGGGTCATCGTTTTGAATGCCTCCTCTCAGGATATCCAGCATATACAGACCATCGGTTTCTTCTTCAAGTATGCTCACATAATGTTGATCGGCTTCATCGTTCCGGGCCTTGCGGAGAACATAATATTTTTCCTTTTCTGCGATGGAAAATCCCTCGTAATGCAGCAGCGAGAACGCATATTTGGACTTGACGACGATCTGCTCTCCCAGCTTTCCCAGCCGCATGGCTTTTGCAAGCTGCTGTACGGAAATTCCGTTATTTAAGAAGGACTCGGCATAGTCAAAATAGGAGTCATCAGCGCGATAGCCGATAATCAGGTCATAGGCATTGACGTTGACGCTGAAATTGTCAATCAAGTACCGTTTTGCCCGCTGCGCTGCCGGGGTTTTGATAGAGAACAGACGATGCTCCACCAAAATGGCGATCCAGTTCAGAATCGTATAGTCCGGACTGTTCAGATTCAGGATTTTCAGGTATTCCGTATCAAGACTGTAACGATTGGCAAAGCCATTGCGCAGAGAGGACACGGCCCATTCTTTCGCAAGTTCCTCGCTTTCCGTGCAGTAAAAGCCAAGACCGAAGTCGTTGTTTTTCTTGCCAAACCCGAAAGTCGGCGTTTCCACAAGCTGCTCGGAGCCGTGATACAGTGTGATTTTCTGATTCATCTGTGTGTCCCTCCCGCATATCTCTATCTGCAATAGTATCACCAAGGTGATATAAAATCAAGTCGTATTTGTAGAGAGACTTCAAGAAAGAACGTTCCCAGCGTGAAACAAATTTATCTGCAAGTAGCTTCTTCAAAAGCAGCAGTTCAAAGGTTGCGTCGCCATAAACAAAGAATAGGCGGTTTACGACTAAGATTATAAACCCCTTAATTCAGGCATAATAGTAAGGGATTTATCGCACAGCCCATTGACTATTCCCTTATTTTATTCTAATATTTAAGGGAAACAGAATGGAGGTAAGGGAATGAAAACCTTCAATTACTCTGCAATCAGGGAACAAACGTGGGACTCGGACGTTCTTGGTCTGATTGCGGCCATATACAAGGAAGCCGGGAAGCAGGAACTGTATTTGAAGCAGCGCCCGGAGGAACTCGAAAAGCTCGTGGAGATTGCCAAGATACAGAGCACCGAGGCATCGAATGCCATTGAGGGCATCGTCACCACGAGTACCCGAATCCGGCAGCTCGTCGAGGAGAAAACCACGCCGAGAAACCGTGACGAGCAAGAAATCGCAGGCTACCGCGATGTGCTGAGTATCATTCACGAGAGCTTTGACGCGATACCAATTACGCAGAACTATATCCTGCAGCTTCACAAAATCCTCTACAGCCACATGAATAACCCGCTTGCGGGGCGCACAAAAAGCGTGCAGAATTATATCACTGCCACCTACCCGGACGGTCATGTGGAAACGCTGTTCACGCCGCTCGCCCCTTACGAAACGCCGGAAGCGCTGGACAGAATCTGCGAGGAATACAACCGTGTAATCGGAAACATGGAACTGGAGCCGTTGATTGCAATCCCGGTTTTCATCCATGACTTTCTGTGCGTCCACCCATTCAATGACGGGAACGGGAGAATGAGCCGCTTGCTCACAACGCTGCTTCTGTATCGGAACGGATTTTATGTTGGAAAGTATATCTCCCTTGAAGCCAAAATCGCCAAAAACAAGGATTTGTACTACGATGCGCTTGCGCAGGCACAAACCGGCTGGCACGAAGGCACCGAGGATGTAGTGCCTTTCATCAAGTACCTGCTCGGAACGATCCTTGCGGCCTATAAGGACTTTGAGGATCGTGTGGCGCTTGTGGAAACCAAGCTGCCTGCATTGGAAATGGTGCGCAGAGCAAGCAAGAATAGAATCGGGCGGTTCAGCAAGCAGGACATCCGGGAGCTTTGCCCGACGCTTAGCGACAGCTCCATTGAAGGGGCACTCCGTAAGCTGGTCACAGCCGGAGAGCTAAAAAAAGAAGGAAGAGGCAAAAATACTTGTTATTTCAGGCTGAATTAGACTTTTTGAGGGGAGGTATATTGAAATGTGAGAACGCACCTGTTTATATGAATAGGTGTGTTTCGTTTATTCAAAGATTGCGACGTGGTAGATAAAAATAACTTTTTTACTAAATTGCTTTCCTCGTAGATTGGTGGCATTATTAATCGAGTGAACCCATATTTCCTTGCCTATTTGGGCTAAATGTGGTATTATATTTAACAACGCTGACAAGTGTTGCAAGACCTCGGCAGCATAGCCGCACGGATTCAAATGCTCTGCCGAAAGGCAGAGCATTTTTAACAGTAGAAGGATGAGTGAAGATGTAAGTTGCAGAGAATATCAGAAATTACTGATTACTTATTAAAGAAGATACAATAGTACAAAAAATATCAACGTCTCAAAAGATGAGACCATTCAAAATTCCGGCTATGGCAAAGAGGTGCGATGAATGTTAAATAAGACTGTATCATTGATAGATATGATAAAGCTTTCTCACAATATTGAACTATCAAAACCATACATACAGTATCTTTGTGGATTAGACAAAGCTGGCACCTATCGTCATCAAGAAATACTTGATATACAATCTTTATTGACTGAGGTTAATCTTCCAGAAGAAAGTGTGTCTGGATTCTTGTATGGATATGTTGTACCGCAGCTAAATCGAGAATTCGATTTGTTAAGAATTTCGCAAAATGTTTGTTTAAATATAGAACTGAAGAGTACTGAAATATCAATTGAAAAAATTAAAAGACAATTGATTCAAAATAAGCATTTCCTCAAACTTTTAAATAAGCCATATTTGTATCTGTTTACCTATATATCTTCGACTAATAGAGCGTTTTTGCTGTCTGAGAGTGGTGATTTAGTTGAGTGTGGGGTTGCGGTACTTGCGGAAACATGGGGGAAGGTTAAAGAGACTGGTCAGACTATAGATCTGGATCAAGTATTCACACCGAATAATATCTTGGTTTCCCCGCTCAATGCGACTGAGCGTTTTTTGGCTGAAGATTATCTCTTGACAGAACATCAGGAGAATATAAAAAATGCAATAGTTGGTTATATATGCAATAAAGTAGAAGACCGATTTATAGGATTAACCGGAGGACCAGGAACTGGAAAAACTCTTCTAATTTATGATATTGCCCACAAGTTGGCTGAGAAGAATAGAATTTTAATAGTGCATAGCGGAATTCTATGCGATGGACACCGTGAACTTAACCAACGACTGAATAATATTAAAATTATTGCTGCTAAAGAACTGAGACTCCGGGAAATCGTGGATGTTGACATAGTCATAGTTGATGAAGCGCATCGATTGTATACTGATACATTGGAAAAAATTGAGCGATGGGTAAAGCGAACAAATGCCACATGTCTTTTTTCTTACGATGCAGGGCAAATGCTTTCATCATCAGAAAAATTGCGGAATACTTCGGGAAAAATTGATACATTATGTACAGGTCATATTTATAAATTGACTAACAAGATTCGAACAAATAAAGAGCTTGCGCTTTTTATTACTTGTTTGCGCGACTTGTCAAAATACCGTTCGGAGTATTCTTTCCCGAATGTAAAAATACTGTTTGAACCCCAAAAATGTGAAGCGTTACAAGTTATAAAAAAACTGGAGATAGACGGTTACACATTTATTTCATATACACCTTCTTTGTATAATTATGAATTAAACTACCAAAGCAGTCAACATAATACACATAATGTTATTGGACAAGAATTTGATGGTGTATGTATGCTAATTGATGATCATTTATATTATACGCCTGAAGGACGACTCGCTGGTAAATTGCATCCTAATCCCGACTATTTGTTTGAACAACTACTATATCAAGGATTAACAAGAGTTAGACGAAAAATCGCCTTGGTAGTTACATCAGAAGAGATGCTTTGTAAAATATTGCCACTAATGGGAAATAATTAATTAGATCGGTTGTGTTTTCGAATGACAAAAAACGATTTTAAATTTGGATATAGTAGATTGTTCAATTTTTCCAAGAAAAATGGTGATGCTATTCACATTGTTATATATTTTATTCGTTTTGTAGCATGTGATTTTTTCCAAGTTTTATGAAAAAATGTGTGCTAAAGTAGCACCCCATTAAAACTATAAGATATTGTTCTACAAAGTGAATGAATTTATGGCGAATCATAGATAACCGCCTTATGTAGAAGTCCTTTTGGATATGAGGTGAAAAACATGTCAAGCAGTAATAACAGCACAGTTGTGAGCAAGGCCAGCCCTCATACAATCAAAAAGTTTGAGCTCATAGAGAGTTATGTAAAATCTTGGGCGCAAAAATTGATGCAAAATAGTTACTGTAATGGCATTATTTTTATAGACTGTATGTGCAACAGTGGTGTTTATCACGACGAAAACGGGAATGAAGAATTTGGTACTCCGATTCGTGTCTCCAGAATTCTCAGAGATGTGGCAGGGCAGTATCCCAACAAGAAAGTTTTTGTTTATCTGAACGATAATTCGGAAGAAAAAATAGTAGAATTAAAGAAGCACCTCCCCAATGAAAGCTCAAATTTTCGCTACAGTATTACGCGCAAAGACGGCAATGTGCTTCTGAGGGAGATTGGTGACAAACTTTCAAAAAGCAAGCGACTTCACTTTTTCTTGTTGTATGATCCTTATGACGCATCGATAGACTGGACAGCTTTGGCTCCCTTTTTCCGCAGTTGGGGTGAGGTGCTGATAAATCATATGGTGAATGATTCTATCAGGGCAATTCGCCAAGTTAAAACACCCAAGGCTATGCAGAAGTATGAGGAAACATACCTTTCGACATTTGAAAATCTTTTGCCTTGCGGAAGTGATAGGATTGCATATGAAAAACGAGTAGAACAAATTATTGCCTCGTTACAATCTGGAGCAGGCCGTAAATATTACATCGCCTCATTTCCGTTTTTTAATTCCCGCAACTCTCTTTTATACGACTTGGTGCATTGTACTTGCCATGAAGCGGGTTTTAAGTTATATAAAGCAACAGCGTGGAAAACATTCGGTGGTAAATCCTCAATCAAAAATACCCATGGCGATGAGAACCAATTCATGATTGATTTTACTGATCAGCGAGTGAAAACTCAATGCGACGAGTGTTGCTACTATGTCAAAGATATAGTCGATTATTTGCAGAATAAATTTGCAGGAAAAAAGAATGTTCCGTTTGCGGTAATCTGGGCGGATTTGGATGCACATCCCGTCTTCCCTTCAGATGGATACCGCGCCGAGATTAAAAAAGCTCTGAAAAATGATTATGGCGCAAAGATTTCTCGAAGCGCGATTAGCTTCACAGATAGGAGATAGCACTAAAATGCAATATATCGAGAGAAAGAGTATGCTCTACAAAACAGGGGTTGAATATGGGGATTACACGATGAACCATGTTCAAGGCTGCTCCCATGGATGCAAATATCCGTGCTATGCTTTTCTGATGGCAAAGCGTTTTGGCCGAGTGCATACTTACGAAGATTGGTGTACTCCTGTTCTGGTTTCTAACACCCTCGAATTATTAGATAAAGAAATCCCGCGATTAAGGTCTAAAATCCAATCCGTACAACTCTGTTTTACAACAGACCCATTTATGTACGGATACCCTGAAATAACAGAGATGAGCTTAGCAGCTATTCACAAGCTTAATGCCGCAGGAGTAAAGTGTACTGCACTAACCAAAGGTCTGTTGCCTATGGAATTGTCTGAAATGTCTCCGGAAAACGAATATGGAATTACTATTGTTTCTCTGGACGAAGGATACCGGCAGCGGATGGAACCTGGTGCGGCACCTTACGGAGAACGCTTGGATTCGCTGAAAGCCCTACACGATGTTGGATGCAAGACATGGGTTAGTATCGAACCATATCCAACGCCCAATCTGGTTGAGCAATCACTACAAGAACTCCTTTCAGCAGTGTCCTTTGTTGACCGAATTATTTTTGGACGAACAAACTACAACAAGGAAGTGTCCTCTTACAGAAGCCACAGAGAGTTCTATAACAAGTGTGCGGATGCAGTTATTCGGTTTTGTAAAGAACAACAAATTGCCTCCCACATTAAAGATGGAACTATAACTGAGGAATGATCTTTTACCCATCAACTTCCGATAATACCAAATTATCAGAAGCACCACTAAAGTTAGGAGGACGCACATGAAATCCAACTTTGAATTTCTCAGCAGATACTGGCCAGCGCTGGCACAAATCGGTGCGGCCGCGGAGAGCTATGTCTACTCCGATGCCAATGCCTGCCTGTATAAGCTGGGTATGTTTGGGGAGCGGCTGATTCTTGAGATTTTTGCTTTTGAGCATATCAAGGAACCGAGCATCGACAACACCCACGCCAACCGGATTCGTCTGCTGAAGCGTGAAGGCCTTATCCCAAAGAAAATCGACGATATTCTGTATGCTCTTCGCAAGACGCGAAACGATGCGGTCCATGCGGGTGCAGACTCTGTGGAGGACGCAAAAACGCTGCTCTCTATGACCTATAACCTTGCGGTTTGGTTCATGGAAGTATATGGCGACTGGGGGTATATTGCCCCTGCATTTGTCATGCCTGAAAATGTGGTGCAGCCAGATTATGAGTCCATCATTAAAGAGCAGGAGGAAAAGATTGCTGCACTCTCCAAGCAGGTCGAGGCAGTATCCACCGCAGCATCTACCAAGACCTCCAAGGAACGTGCAGAAAAAGGCGAGACCGCATCTGAGAGCATGGAGCTTTCCGAGGCAGAGACTCGCTATCTGATTGACGAACAGCTTCGCAAGTTTGGTTGGGAGGTTGATACCAATACTCTGCGCTATTCTAAGGGAACCCGGCCTCAGAAAGGCAGAAATCTTGCCATTGCTGAGTGGCCTACTGACTCCGCTGTAGGTAAGAATGGTTACGCAGATTACGCCCTGTTTGTCGGTTTAAAGCTCGTGGGCATCGTGGAAGCTAAAAAAGCGGCTATTGACATTCCCTCCGTCATTGACCATCAATGCAAGGAGTATGCTAAGGGAATCAAAGGGGAACACCAGGAGTACATCATCAACCAGTGGGGAGTATATAAAGTTCCTTTTGTCTTTGCGACCAATGGCCGAAAGTATCTCAAGCAGATCGAAACCAAATCCGGCATCTGGTATCTGGATCTACGCAGCGGAGCCAATGCACCCAAAGCCCTGCAAGGCTGGATCAGTCCTCAAGGCCTGGTGGAACAGCTCGAAAAGGATATTCCTGCCGCAAATGCCGCACTCCAAAATACACCTTTCGATTTGCTCCGTGACCCGGATGGACTGAATCTGCGTAAGTATCAGATCAATGCTATTGAGGCGGCAGAACAGGCTGTCATCGATGGCAAACAAACTGTTTTGCTGTCCATGGCTACCGGCACCGGAAAGACTCGTACCATCCTTGGCATGATCTATCGCTTTATTAAGAGCGACCGATTCAAGCGAGTCCTGTTCTTGGTTGACCGTACTGCTCTTGGTGAGCAGGCCGAAGATGTTTTCAAGGAAGTAAAAATCGAAGAATTGATGACCTTGGATTCCATCTATAACATCAAGGGCCTGGATGAAAAGGAAATAGACAGAGAAACAAAAATACATATCGCAACGGTCCAGAGTCTTGTTAAGCGTATCCTCTATCCCGAGGGAGATACCATGCCCTCCGTTACAGACTACGATCTGATTGTGGTTGACGAAGCACACCGTGGATATATTCTTGATAAGGAAATGGGTGACACCGAAATTTTGTATCGTGACCAGAGAGATTATCAAAGTAAATATCGAAGTGTAATTGAATATTTTGATGCGGTGAAGATTGCACTTACGGCAACACCTGCACTTCAGACGACAGAAATTTTTGGACAACCAGTGTTTAAATATACATATAGGGAAGCTGTCATAGAAGGGTATTTAGTAGATCATGATGCTCCTCATCATCTGGAAACAAAACTTAGTACAGGTGGAATTCACTACAAATTGGGTGATACAGTTATGATTTATGATTCTGTGACAGGCGAAATTACAAATAGTGAGTTGTTGGATGATGAATTAGATTTTGATATTGAACAATTTAATCGACAGGTTATTACAGAGAATTTTAATAAGACAGTTTTAAGTGAAATTGCTCGTGATATTGATCCTGAGAATCCGGAAGAACAGGGAAAAACTCTAATATATGCAGTTGATGACCAACATGCAGATATGATTGTATCAATTTTGAGAGATATTTATTCGGAATATGGAGTCTCTAATGAGGCTATTATGAAGATAACAGGTAGCGTTGGAGGCGGAAATCCTAAGAAAGTGCAGGAGGCTATAAAACGTTTCAAGAACGAGAATTATCCAAGTATTGCAGTAACAGTAGACTTGTTGACTACAGGAATTGATGTGCCTGAAATTACAAATTTAGTGTTTATGCGTAGGGTGAAATCACGTATTTTATTTGAACAGATGTTGGGACGTGCTACCAGATTATGTCAAAAAATTCATAAGACACATTTTGAAATATATGATCCTGTGGGAGTATATGATTCTTTGAATGATGTGAATACTATGAAACCGGTAGTGGTTAATCCTGCAACAAGCTTTACTCAACTATTGGATGGGCTGTCTGAAATAAATGATGATAAACAGGTAGAACAGCAGATTAATCAGATAATTGCTAAACTACAGAGAAATAAACGAAATATGTCGCCTAAAGTGATGGATTATTTTATTAGCATGACTGATGGAAAAGACCCATCACAGTTTATTATGGAAATTAAAAAGTCAGATGTTCAGGAAGCTAAGAATAGTCTGCTTAAATACCGTGATGTATTCAAAATGCTGCAAGAAACGAAAGCAAATGGTTTTCGTTCTGTTGTGGTTTCTGATGCAGAGGATATATTGACAGAACATTCACGTGGATATGGAAATGCAGAAAAACCAGAAGATTATCTGAATGCATTTTCACGTTATATTCAGAATAATCGTAATGAAATTGCGGCATTGAATATTATCTGTACCAGACCAAAGGATTTGACAAGAAAAGATTTGAAGGATTTAAGGTTAACACTCGATAGAGAAGGATTTACTACACAGCAGTTGAATACTGCACTTTATGAATTGACTAATGAAGAGATAATGGCAGATATTATAAGTTTGATTCGACGCTATGCAATTGGCTCAACGCTTGTTAGTCATGAAGCACGTATTCACAGAGCTGTTGAGAAACTTAGAAAAAAACATAATTTTTCAAAGCAGGAACAGAGCTGGATATCTCGCATTGAAAAATATTTGCTAGGGGAATCTGTAATGAATATTAAGGTGTTTGATGAAGACAGCAGATTTGCAAGCTATGGAGGCTTCAATAAGATAAATAAAGTATTTCAGAATAATCTTGAAAGCATTGTGCTTGAATTGAATGAATATTTGTATGATGACGGAGGAAATGTTGCATGACAACACAAGAAATTGTATCCAAATTATGGAATTTATGTAATGTACTAAGAGATGATGGTATCACATATCATCAGTATGTTACAGAGTTAACATATATTTTGTTTTTGAAAATGGCTAAGGAAACTGGAACAGAAGAACAGATTCCAGAGAAATACCGTTGGGATGAATTGAAGGCTAAAAGTGGAGTAGAACTGAAAAAGTTTTACAAGGAGCTGTTATCAGAACTTGGAGATAATGGTACAGGTAGAATTCGTGAAATATATCAGGGTGCAGCAACAAATATTGACGAGCCTAAGAATCTTGAGAAAATTATAGCCACGATAGATAGTCTTGATTGGTATTCTGCAAGAGAAGAAGGACTTGGAAATCTGTATGAAGGTTTACTTGAGAAGAACGCTAATGAAAAGAAATCAGGTGCAGGTCAGTATTTTACTCCACGAGTTTTGATTGATGTTATGACAGAACTTATGAAACCGCAAGTAGGAGAGAGATGTAACGATCCTGCATGTGGAACATTTGGTTTTATGATTGCTGCTCATCAGTATGTATCAGAACATACAGATAATTTTTTTGACATTGAAGATGCAGATTTGGCAAGATTTGAGAGGGAGGAAGCATTTACAGGTTGTGAGCTTGTACATGATACACATCGGTTGGCATTGATGAATGCTATGCTCCATGATATTGAAGCTCCTATTACATTAGGTGATACACTTTCAAATATTGGAAAATCAATGCATGATTACGATCTGGTTTTGACAAATCCACCTTTTGGAACTAAGAAAGGCGGAGAACGTGCTACACGTGATGATTTTACATATCCTACAAGTAACAAACAGTTAAACTTTTTACAGCATATTTATCGAAGTTTAAAAAACAACGGAAAAGCAAGAGCTGCTGTTGTATTGCCTGATAATGTGTTATTTGCTGATGGTGATGGCGAGAAAATTAGATTGGATTTATTAGATAAATGTAATCTACACACAATTTTGCGTCTTCCTACAGGAATATTCTATGCACAGGGTGTTAAGACAAATGTACTTTTCTTTACTCGTGGAAAAACAGATAAGGGAAATACAAAAGAAGTCTGGATTTATGATCTTAGAAATGATATGCCATCATTTGGAAAAACTAATCCTTTAAAGCCAGAGCACTTTGATGACTTTATAGCATGCTATGCAGATGGAGACTTAGGCAAGCGAAAAGAAACATATAGTGAAGAAAATCCAAATGGAAGATGGCGTAAGTTCTCAATTCAGGATATCCTTACAAGAGATAAGACTAGCCTAGATATTACATGGATGAAGACAGAATCTGATACAGATAATTATACTCTCGCGGAATTACTTGATCAGATTAAAGAAAAGTCTGAGAATATTGCTAAAGCAGTTTCAGAATTAGAACAATTGATTGGGGAAGTGGAGGAGTAATGGATACAAAAGCATTAAGACAAAAAATACTTGATATTGCTATCCGTGGCAAACTTGTTCCACAGGATCCGAATGATGAACCAGCAGGGGTATTGTTGGAAAGCATCAGAGAGCAGAAGCAGCAGATGCTCAAGGAAGGTAAGCTCAAGAAAAAGGATATTAAGAATGATACGATTATCTTTAAAGGTGAGGATAATTTGCATTATGAGAAGTTTCAGGATGGAACTGTGAAATGTATTGAAGATGAGATACCGTTTGAAGTGCCGGAGGGGTGGGCGTGGAGCAGATTAGTATCCTTAACAGCGATTATTACCAAGGGGGCATCACCTAAATGGCAAGGAGTAGATTATACATCATCAGGCACAATGTTTATAACAAGTGAAAATGTCGAAGTTGAAACACTTCTGCTTGAATCCCCAAAATTCTTGCCTGAGAAGATCAACAAGATCCAACCACGCTCAATATTAGAAACCCATGATATTCTAACTAATATCGTTGGTGCTTCTATTGGAAGAACGTGCGAATATACATTAGTAGATTCTGCCAACACGAATCAGGCAGTTGCAATCATTCGTTTGATAGCAGTAGATATGGTGTCCTATGTTGTAAAGTGCTTAAACAGCGACTACTGTGTTAATCTGATGTTTGCTAATCAAGTTAATGTTGCCAGAGCCAATTTAAGCTTATCCAGTCTCGCAAACTTTCTTATTCCAATTCCACCACTAAAAGAAATGTACCGTATAATTGCACATCTTGATTGTAGTCTGCGGCACATAAGTGGTATTCAGAGCAGTGAGGATGAGCTGCGTCAGCTAATACTTTTTACTAAAACAAAAATCCTCGATCTTGCTATCCGAGGCCAGCTTGTGCCGCAGAATCCAGATGATGAGCCTGCTTCTGTTCTTCTAGAACGCATCCGTGCAGAGAAAGAAGAACTCATCAAACAGGGCAAAATCAAGCTTGATAAGAAGGAATCTGTTATCTTTAAAGGTGATGATAACTCTTATTATGGCATACATTTGCCAGATAGTTGGAATTGGGCATCTCTGAGAGAAATCGCACTTTCAATTAGTGATGGTTCTCATAATCCACCACCAAATAATGGTAGTGGCATCCCTTTGTTAAGTGCTGCAAATATAAATGATAATTCTATTTTAATGAACGAAATATCACGATGGATTACAAACGAAGAATGGAAAATTGAGAATCAACGTACTAATATTGAAGTTGGCGATGTATTGCTTACTATTGTTGGCAGTATTGGTCGAAGTGCAGTAGTTCAGAACAACAATCATTTTGCATTACAAAGGAGTGTTGCAGTTATTAAACCATGCTTAATTAATCCTTTATATTTGATGCACATTGTCCAATCTCCTCAAATTCAAAAATGGCTCACTGACAATAGTAAAGGGACAGCTCAAAAAGGAATATATCTTAATGCACTTTCTCTTATGATTATTCCAATCCCTCCATTAGCAGAGCAAGCAAGAATTGTCGAGCATATTCATATTGCATATAAACAGCTTGATTTGATTTCAAATGCATTACTTTAGGAAACAGCCGCCCTTATTCGAGGACGGCTTAATATTTTTACCAGGTTACTATTTTATCTACAAGTTCCTGTTGTTCGCTGGCAGTACGGCGAAGGTAAATGCGTGTTGTTTCAATGCTCTCATGCCCCATAAGGTCGGCAAGTAAAGCAATATCATTGTACTTTTCAAGGAAGTTCTTTGCGTATCTGTGACGGAATGAATGCGGGTAAACCACCTTTTTATCAAGTCCGTATTTCTCGGCATAGTTTTTAAGTTGCTGAGAAATTCCTCTTGTGGTAATTCTTTCTCCATATCTGTTAAGAAACAAATAGCCAGAGGAACGGTGCGATTCCTCCAGCCATTCAAGAGTTTCTATTTTTAACTTTTGTGGTATATATAATCGTCGTAGTTTACCACCTTTTGTGTATAGGTCAAAATATCCAATTTCTATATGCTCAATCTTAATTTGAATCAGCTCGCTTACTCTTGCCCCTGTAGCTGCTAAATACCAAACTACAAAATACCATTCCATATTACTATCCTTTTTGAGCTGCTTCTTAAGAAAATTGTAATCTGCATTGCTGATAACATTTTCTAAGAAGTTTTTTTGCTGCACTTTTACAGCTTTTAGCTGTAAGTGCTGTTCTTCTAAATATTCCAAATACTTGTTTATTGCCTGTATACGTAGATTTACCGTTTTAGGCTTAAAGAATTCCATCAAATACCCTTTGTAGGCAAGCAGATTTTCTTTGCTAACAACATCGTAATTCGCATTGAAATAACTCACTGTCCATAGATACGATGTTATCGTATTTTCTGATAAATTTTCCTTTCTCAAGTATTCTTCAAATGTTATTTTTGTCTCCATAAAAAGACACCTCCGATATAATATTTTTGCGAGAAATTCGCCTTAATATTATATCGAAGATGTTTTCACTCCTCTTATCATGAGAAGATTGATGGTGAGGTGTCTTGCATTGATGAAGACATACCATATGATATTCCAGATACTTGGACATGGATGCGTTTAGAAAATTGCTGTGTTAAAGAAATTTGTCGAGGAAAATCTACAAAATATGCAGAAATCAGCAATGTTATTGTATTTGCTCAGAAATGCAACACCAAATACAATGGCATAGATATTAGTTTGGCTCAATATCTTGACGAGACCACAATAAAACGTTATCCGACTGATGAACATATGCAAGATGGAGATATAGTAATTAACTCAACCGGAACAGGTACTCTTGGACGAGTCGGAATTTATAGAAATACCGATAATACTACAGGTCTCTTAATTGTTCCTGATTCCCATGTTACGGTAATTCATAGCTTTAGTTGCATTAGCTCACATTACCTATATGCTTTTATGAAGGCACATCAAACCGAACTTGAAAAGAAAGGCGAAGGATCAACCAACTAAAAGGAATTAAAGCCACTTACATTAAAAGAAATGCTCATCGCAGTTCCTCCGTTATCTAAACAGAAACGCATTGATAAATCTATAAATGTTGCATTTAGCCACCTGGCTATAATCGAAAAGAGCCTCAATTGAGGCTCTTTTCAATATGCTCTATTGCTGAAAAAGTTACTTTGAGCTTGTTGCAAATATTTTCTTGCTCTTTGATTGGTGGAATAGGTATAACCAAGTTAAGAATATCTTCACGAGATATTCCCGGAATAAGTCCCTTGGCAGCTTGTTTGATTTTCGTCATTGAATATTCAATGCATAATGCCAGAAAATCAACATTAAGGCTATAGATATTGCGAATAGCCATAATTTGACGCGCAATGTGAGCTTCCCCAAAGTTATTATGTGCGATTTCGCCGATAGTTCCTTTGCAAGTCAGAAGTAAGTCTCCTCTCCGAGTAATAACTTGCGGAACGGTAGTCCAACGAACTAAGCTAATATGCCCATTTCTAAAATTGCTTGCACCTGTAATATATGGAATTCCATCATTTTTATCGTTATATTCTGATGGAGACAAATCTCTTCCAGATATGAGTTCCCATGCAATCTTTAGACGAATAAAAGCCCAACCTTCTGGCAATTCAAATGGAATTTCTTCATCAGACCAAGGTGTTTTAACCATTCTTGGCATATCATCTTCTAAATATCCAATAGCATTATCGACCAAATATCCAACACAGTCAACTAAACGAGTTTTAAATTTTAAGTTATCATCTAATGTGATTTCAATAGCCTCATTTGGAACAAATTTAGGTTCAGTTGTCATTATAGTTCTGCCACCAGCACTTTGAGGCAATTCATCTTTTGCTCTTTCTTTTTTGTATTCATTATCAATATTTGGAATAACCAGTAAATCCATAAATTTTTTTATGAAGGTAGATTTACCAGTTCTTACAGGACCAACAACTCCGATATAAATATCTCCATCAGTTCGTTTAGCTATATCCTGATATAAGCCTACATTTTCCATTAAAATACCTCCTATACATTTCTAAAATCTTTTGTCTAAGACAAACTAAACTTTTATTAATATATATGGTAATTATTAAGAAATATGATAAGTATTGCAAAAAAAATATAAATATGATAGAATTGGGCTATTGGAATACATATAATAAAATAAGAACATTAAGATGAAAAAAAAAGGAGAAAATGTTATGGATAAAAGACAAGAAGCAAAAGAATTATTAAAAGAATATAAGCAAGAACATATAAACAAATTTATAGATGAAATAGGCGATGAAAAGGCAGAAGAATTGATTGAACAAATACATACAATCGATTTCCATCAAATAACAGAATTATATAATAATACTAAGAAAACAATAGAATTTAAAGAAAGTAAAATAGAACCTTTAAAATATTTAGACAAAGCGAAACTTACATTTGAGCAAACACAAAGATTTGATGAATTAGGTAGTGATGTTGTAAAAAAAGGACAATATGCAGTTGTTACAATGGCAGGTGGTCAAGGAACAAGATTAGGACATAATGGACCAAAAGGAACATTCAAATTAGATGTATATGGAAAAGGAAAGTATTTATTTGAAATACTTGTTGACAATTTAAAAGAAGCAAATCAAAAATATGGAATAACAATAAATTGGTATATAATGACAAGTAAAGAAAATAATTCAGCAACAATTGAATTTCTTGAAAAAAATAATTATTTTGGATATGACAAAAATTTTGTTAAAATATTTACTCAAAGTGAAATGCCATTAATAGATACAGAAGGAAAATTATTAATGGGAAAAGACTATAAAATACGTGAAGCATCTGATGGAAATGGTGGAACATATTCTTCATTAAGAAGAAGTGGATGTTTAGCAGATATGAAAGAAAAAGGTATAAAGTGGGTATTTATAGGATCTGTTGATAATGCTTTATTAAAAATGGTAGATGTAACATTATTAGGAATGGCAATAGATAAAGGTGTACAAATTGCTTCAAAATCAGTAGTAAAAGCAAATCCACATGAAAGAGTTGGAGTATTTTGCAAAATGAATGGACACCCAAAAGTAATTGAATATACAGAACTTCCAGAAAAGATGGCAGAAGAAGTTGATTCTGATGGAGAATTAAAATATGGAGAATCACATATAATGTGTAATTTATATACAATAGATGCGATTGAAAAAATTAGTAAAGAAACATTAATGTATCATAGTGCATTTAAGAAAAATGCATATATTGATGAAAATGGAAAAGAAATTATTCCAACAGAGCCAAATTCATATAAATTTGAATCATTTATTTTTGATGCATTTGAATTTTTTGATGATATTGCAATATTAAGAGGAAAAAGAGAAGATGATTTTGCACCAGTAAAAAATAAAGATGGTGTTGATAGTCCAAAAACAGCAAAAGAATTATATGAAAAATATTGGAATAAAATGAAAAAATAATTGAGTTGAAAAGGTTATTTTTAAAGGAGAGAATTTAAGAATGGAAGAATGTAAAATAAAAAATATGTATGATTTGAATCATACAATAGCAAAAGAATTATTAGAAAAACATGAATATCCATGGGAAGTATTACCTGAAATTAGTGACTTTATAATAGAACTAGGAAATAAATTAGACAAGGAAATTTATGAATTAAAAGGTGAAAATATATGGATTGCAAAATCTGCAATAATATATCCATCAGCATATATAAAAGGGCCTGCAATTATTGGAGAAAATGCAGAAGTAAGACATTGTGCTTTTATTAGAGGAAAAGCTATAGTAGGTAATAATGCAGTTGTTGGAAATTCTACAGAATTAAAAAATGTTATATTATTCGATAATGTTCAAGTTCCACATTATAATTATGTTGGAGACTCAATTTTGGGATATAAATCACATATGGGAGCAGGTTCAATAACTTCAAATGTAAAATCCGATAAAAAACTTGTTGTTATAAAAAATAAGGAAGAAAAAATTGAAACAGGTTTGAAAAAAATTGGTGCAATGCTTGGAGATGAGGTTGAAATTGGTTGTGGAAGCGTTTTAAATCCAGGAACAATTATTGGTTCACATACTAATATATATCCACTTTCATCTGTAAGAGGTGTAATTAAAGCAAATTCAATTTATAAAAATCAAAATGAAATAGTTGATAAAAAATAAGTAGAGATTGTTCTCTACTTATTTTATTTTTAAAGTTACTATTGTAACACCCATTTCACCTTCACCAAATGTTCCCATTCTGTAAGAATCAACATATTTATTTGTTTTTAAATATTTATGAATACCATTTCTTAATGCTCCAGTACCTTTTCCATGAACGATACGAACAGGAGAAAGTTTTGCCATAAAACAATCATCTAAATATTTATCAACAAGAGGAACAGCTTCATCAACTGTTAAACCAAGTAAGTTAATCTCAGGACTTACAGATTGTGATTTTAAATTATTTCTACCAGTGTATGAATAATTATTTGTATTTTTAGATGAAGAAACTTTTTCTTGTAAATATTTAATATCAACTTTAAGCTTCATTGCACCTATTTGAACTTGTACTTTATCATCTTTAGAAATATTTGACATTACAATTCCATCAGAATTATAATTTGTAACATATACATTTAATCCAGGTTTTATTAAATCTCTTTGAATAGGATGTTTAACTTCAATTTCTTTTTTATCAATTTTTGTATTAGAAATTTTTTCATTTAGTTCATTTCTTAATTTATTTGCTTGTGATGCAGATTTGCTAGAGTTTATATCTTTTATAATAGAATCAGCAGTTTCTTTTGCATCTAATAATATTTGTTTTGCTTCTAATTTTGCATTTGCAATTAATTCTTTTTCTTTATTAATAACATCAGTATTTTGATGTTTTAAAGATTCTTTTAATTCTTTAGCTTCTTGTAAAGCTTGAGAAGTAAGTTCTTTTTCTTTTTCAATTTCTGATTTTGAATCATAAATATTTTTTAGTAAATCTTCTAAATTAATAGTTTCTTTATCAATCATAGAAGAAGCTCTGTTTATAATTTTTTCGTCTAAACCTAATTTTCTACTAATAGCAAAAGCATTACTTTTTCCAGGAATACCAACTAATAATTTATAAGTAGGGCGAAGGTTTTCTATATCAAATTCAACACTTGCATTTTTAAAACCAGGCGTTACAAGTGCATATTTTTTTAATTCTTGATAATGTGATGTTGAAACAACAATTGCACCTAATTCAGAAAAATATTGTAAAATACTTATTGCTAAGTTTGCACCTTCTAATGGGTCTGTACCAGAGCCTAATTCATCAACCAAAATCAAACTATTTTCTGTTGCTTGTGAGGTTATTTTTACTATATTACTCATGTGTGATGAGAAAGTACTTAAAGATTCACTAATACTTTGTTCATCTCCAATATCTGCAAATATTTGATCAAATACATAAATACTTGAATGTTCATCAGCTGGGATATTTAATCCACTACAAGCCATTGCAGATAAAAGACCAATTGTTTTTAAAGTAACTGTTTTTCCACCAGTGTTAGGACCTGTTATAATTAAAACATTAAAATCTTTTCCTAATTCTATTGAAGATGGAACAACCTTTTCTTGGTCGATTAATGGATGACGAGCATTTATTAAATTTATTTGTTTTTGCTTGTTAATTTCAGGAGTAGAACAATTTAAATCGATAGAATAACGAGCTTTTCCAAAAATAAAATCTAATTTTCCAATAAGTTCAGCATTATTTTGCAATTCTTTCGTATATGGGAAAAGTAATCCACTTAGATTTTGTAAAATTCTTTCAATTTCTTGTTCTTCCTCAATGTGAAGATTTGAAAGTTCATTATTTAAATCAAATACAACAAGTGGTTCTATAAATACTGTTGAGCCACTACTTGATACATCATGAACAAATCCTTTTATAGAAGAACGATATTCCTCTTTTACAGGGATTACATATCTACCACTACGAATTGTAACAAGATTTTCTCTCATATATTTTGAATATGTTGAAGAGTGTAGAATAACATTTAGTTTTGCTCTAATATCTTGCTCAATTTTTCTTTCTTTTCTTCTGATGTCTTGTAGCTTTGCTGATGCTGTATCTGCTATATTATCTTCATCTATAATTGATCTTGCAAATGTTGAAACTATACTTTGATTTACATATAAATCATTAAAATAAGGTTCTAATGCAGAAAAATCTGATGTTAATAAAAAATCTTTTGAAAAATATTCTTTTAAATCTTCAGCCATTTGTAAAATATTTTGTAATTCAATCAATGCTTTAATGCTTAAAGAACCACAACCATCTAATGTTTTTAAATAAATAGTAATATCAGCTATTTCGCCAATTGGTGGAGTACTGTTTCTTTGAATTAATACAACACCTTGACTTGTTTCTTTTAAGCTTTTTTGCACTTCTTGTACATCTTGTGATGGACGTAAATTAAAAGCATATTTTTTTCCTAAATATGTTTTGCAAAAATGTGCTATTTTTTCTAATATTTTATCATATTCTAGTTTCTTTAAATTGTTGTTCATTTCTACTTAAATCCTCTTTTCAAATTCAATATATTTATTATGCCACAAATGGTAAGAAAATTCAAGGAATATTGTGATTTT
>ENA-OPCO01000885-OPCO01000885.1-human-gut-metagenome-genome-assembly--contig:-NODE-885-length-20976-cov-4.394149_pt1 | contig 20976 bp, 20 predicted proteins | sample MGYA00241562_ERZ501475 | MGnify/ENA primary metagenome ERZ501475 (study PRJEB25962, sample SAMEA2042627) | human gut metagenome | biome: human gut; feature: human-associated habitat; material: faeces... | reverse complement strand
ACCTATGAGCAAGCTCATGTGGGCTTAGACCTTTTGACCCTGGCATCATAAAATAAAAAACCGTACATCCATTATAGAATGTACGGTCCTTTTTTGTAAAGATGAAATACGCTGTCAGGCAGCGGATAGTATCGAAGATGGTGCATGTGAGCTTATTTGTCGCTTAAAAGCTCCTTTGCACTGGTCAGCAGTCCCGCCATGTTCTGAATTTCGGACGGAATGATGATCTTTGTAGACTTGCCGTCCGCAACCTTTTCCAGAGCCTCCAGACTCTTTAAACGAAGTACAGAATCATCCGCTCCTGCATCCTTGATGAAACGCAGACCGTTTGCAGTCGCCTGCTGGACTTTCAGGATTGCTTCCGCTTCACCTTCTGCCTCACGGATCATCTTTTCTTTCTCTGCTTCTGCGCGCAGGATTGCAGACTGTTTTTCTGCCTCTGCTTCCAGAATTGCGGATTCCTTTTTACCTTCTGCTACCAGAATGGTAGATTTCTTTTCACCTTCGGCACGCAGGATCGCTTCACGGCGTTCACGCTCTGCCTTCATCTGCTTCTCCATCGCATCCTGAATTGCTGCGGGAGGAATAATGTTCTTTAATTCGACACGGTTTACCTTGATGCCCCAGGGATCAGTTGCGATATCCAGGGATGCACGCATCTTGGCATTGATCGTTTCACGGGAGGTCAGGGTCTGGTCCAGTTCCAGATCTCCGATGATGTTACGCAGGGTTGTCGCGGTCAGGTTTTCAATCGCCATGATCGGATTTTCAACTCCGTAGGTAAACAGCTTGGGATCTGTGATCTGGAAAAAGACAACGGTATCGATCCGCATCGTAACGTTATCCTTTGTGATAACGGGCTGAGGCGGGAAATCCGCTACCTGTTCCTTTAACAGTACACGCTTTGCAACCTTATCGACAATCGGCACTTTAAAGTGAAGGCCAACGCTCCAGGTATCCTGGTATGCGCCAAGACGTTCTACGACATAAGCCTGCGCCTGCGGTACGATCTTGATGCAGGACGCTACAATTGCAATTGCAAGAATTAAAATAATGAGTATTACCAATCCACCTATCATAATTACCCTCATTTCCGCGGTCTTACCGCATGTTGTCAGCAGCCTCGCTGCTGTTTGTTACAGGTTCTTCTGTTTCGATCTCGTCCGGGACAACGATCAGTTTCACGCCGTCGATCTTTTTTACAATGACGACGGTACCCTCTTCAATCGTCCCCTCAGTTTCCTGAGATCTTGCTGACCACTCCATGCCTTTGAGCGTAACCTGTCCGCAGCTGTGCAGGTTATCAATCCTGCCGGTCACGATACCGCGTTCCCCAAGCATGCTGTCCACATTGGTCTTCGCCCTTCCAACATTGAAATAGCGCATGGCAACCGGTCTTGTAAAAACAAGCATCAGCACGGACACTACCAAAAACAGGATGACCTGCACCAGAACCGGCGCACCGCAGGCAGCTGCAATCGTCGCAACAAGAGCTCCGGCTGCAAACCAGATTGTCGTCAGCCCCATCGTCGCAAGCTCAATCAGCACAAGTAAAATCAACAGAGCCAGCCAGGCAAATACTTCCGTCATGTAACTCCTCCTTTCCTGTGACTTATGACTATCATACTACAAAAATCATGCCCCGTCTACCAAAATACATGATGTCCGATCACAATACCTTCCCTGCTTCCTGCCCGTCTAAAATGCGTCGCCGTTCCAACCGGGGTGCTTCCCGCCATCGCTTCCTGTGCCGCCTGCAGGCAGCTTGCCTTGATCTTTCCACTTGCGACAACGCGTCCAACCTGTCCGCTTCCCGCCGGTGTAAACTGTCCCGAAGCATAGATAACTCCCTTGACCGTATTCGGATAAGCGCCGCTTCTGACCCGATTCATCACGACTGCGCCGACAGCTACCTGTCCTTCGTAGGGCTCTTCTCCCGCTTCACACTGAATGAGCGCCGCCAAAAGCACGCTGTCGTCCGCAGCCAGTGCAGCAGCCTTGTTCGCTTCCTTTTCCGCCTGCGCTGCCTTTTCCTGCTTCTGTTTCTGTGCGGCAGCTTCTTTTTCCGCCTGCAGTCTCGCCGTTTCCGCTTCCTCGCGCGCTTTTACCTGCTCAACCGTCTCTCCGTAATCGATTTCAAAATCAACCTGGACATATTCCGAAGACACATATCCGGTCTTTCCGCCGTAATTGATCGCAACCCAGTCCGCCGTGATTTCCTGATCCTCGCTGAAACGGATCTGCTCTTCATCCACGACCTCATACTTTGCACCTTCTTCCAGCAGATCATAAATCGCAGCATCTCCTGAAGGTTCTTTCCGGATTCTCAAAGCGCCTGTTTTGGTCGTTGCCACAATCCGTCCCGCGTCTTTTGCCTCTTTCCGAGCTTCTTCCCCAAACAGCAGATAACCGTTATTTGCCCAGCCGGTCAGTTCGCCGGACTCAAGCTTTGTCCAGCCGTCCTTTTGTTCCAGCACTGTACCGCCACAGTCTGCATACAAATACCCTGCAAGCTCTGCCTCGCTGTCCGGTTCCGTCCTGACATTCAATACATTCTGGACGCTCGTCATCACGATCGTTCCGGTCAGGTCGTCCATTTTCGTTCCATCGCCGGACGAAGCCTTGGTTTTGCTGTCCGCACTGTCGGACGCTGCATCCGTTCCCTGCCCGCCGACTGCGGCGATCGCTGTATCTGCCGCATCATTTTGGGATGCTGCGTTCTGACTGACCTGTTCCTTATCCGCTCCTGTCAGCCACGCCTCCACGCCAACGCCCTTGTGCCAGTGCGCGCTTTTGCTCGATTCTGCCTCTGCCTGCAGACTGCTTCCGGCCGTCCACAAAAAGACGACTCCCAGCGCTGCAGCCCGCAGCCAGTGCTTCCCCCTTTTCTCACATTTTCTGCTCCAGCCCATAAATCGATGATCCTTTCTATCCCCTCATATCCGCAGACAGTAACGATAGCTGAACCTCCATTGATTTTCCGCGCCTTTGGCGCTCCCAAAATCGGCTCATCAAATGTTACAATTATATTACATGATTAGCGTCATCATATCAAATCCGTCAATTACTGTCAAGTGTGCGCCCTGCGAGGATTCTATTGTCATGAATACAAAAAAGGCGTGTGAAAAACAATCCTTTTCCACATGCCTTTTTTCGTTCTTTTTCTGTCAGAAACAACAGTTTTTCCTTATCCTCTTCTGACGATTCCCTTATAATGCTATTGGGCCAAATGCCCCGGCTATGATACTGTTTTAGTAAAAAACGTGATGTCCGATTACCTGTCCGGAACGACCGTTATTTCTTCTGAAAAACAGCTTGCCGCCGACCGGCTGTGCACCGGCTAATGCTTCGATTGCTGCCTGATAGCAGGCTGCATCTGCCTTGTCACTGCTCAGTGCCCTCTGCAGCGAACCGTTTCTGACAGGGGAAAACTGTCCTTTTGCGTAAACGACCTCGGTGATCGTATTGGGCTGCGATGCACTCTTGACGCGGTTCATGATGACATTGCCTACCGCAACCTTACCAACGTAGGATTCACTGCCTGCTTCACAGTAAATAATATTTGCGAGCAGTTTTAATTCCTCTGCGGATATCGCTGCGGTCTGGGCTGCCAAAGCTGCCTGCTGAGCTTCCGCTTCGAGCCGCGCTGCTTCCTCGGCTGCTGCCTTTGCCTGCGCTTCCGCTTCGATGCGTGCTGCTTCCTCGGCTGCCTGTACTTCTTCTATCTCATTCTGTGCTGCTTCACTCGCCTCTGCCTGTAAAGCTGCTGTTTCATCCTGCTGTACTTCTTCCTCTGCAAAGAATTCATCTTCGGATGCTGTTGCTCCTGTCCGTTCAGCGATCACCTGCACATTGGCTGCAACAGCCTCTTCGTTGGAAATCTCTGTCTCGACCAGATTTTCAGCCGGTACCCATCCCGCAATTTCTCCCGCCTGGATCTGCACCCAGCCGTTGTACTTTGCAAGGATTGCCACATGACCGTCCTCCATGACCTGACCAATCACCGCAGACGCTGTATTTGCTTCTGCATGAATGTCCAGCATGTCTTTCGCATCAATGACACCGATACCACTTGCCATAGCGGTTGTCGTATATGCGCCCATCATCATAACAGATGTTAAAATGCCGACTGCACTACGAAACAACTTTCTGCCTTTTCCGTTCATTCTTACCTCCATAAATCTTACTCTGCTTCCCCGGCCATTCTGCCGGTGAAATTCAGGAGCTTTTTGTGGGACGCTCCCTGTTACAGAGCTGTTTCAATTGTTACAAACTTATTAACAATTGTTACGCATGATATGATAGCAATATTACAATCAAATGTCAAGCCGTTCGCCCGGAACCACAAATTTCCGTTAGTTCCCCACAAAGGTTTTTCTTCTATTGTGATATTTTTACAACAAACCTCCGAAATCATCGCCTTTTTCTTACTATTTTTCAAAGTTTTCAACAAACGACGCTTTAACATAGTAAATTCTCTTTTCATAAAAAGAACAGCCATTTTCTGCGGATTTTTCGAATTTTTATCAAAAAAAGAAGACCTGACGGGATTATTTTTTCCATCAGATCTTCCTTTATACTTGTTTTTAACATTTTTGTAACAAACTATTTTACAGGCTTCTGGACTTTTCCACCGCAGTGATGACCGCATCGGTCACTGCGCCGCGGAAGCCTTTTTCCTCTAAAACGCGTACCGCCTGAATCGTGGAGCCTGCCGGGGAGCAGACCATATCCTTTAACTCTCCCGGATGCTTTCCGGTCTCAAGCATCAGCTTCGCGCTGCCGAGCACAGCCTGTGCAGCGCATTCATATGCCTGGCTTCGCGGCATGCCTTCCGCAACTGCACCGTCCGCCATCGCCTCGATCAGCATAAAAATCCAGGCAGGCGCACAGCCGCTGACGCCGGTCAGCACATCCATCAGACGTTCCGGAAGCTCAACCGTCTTGCCGAAACTGTCCAGGACAGCCGCCGTTTTTTCTTTCATCTCAGGAGTTACCCTGCTGCCATAGCAGACTCCGGTACAGCCTTCCCCGACTAACGCCGGCGTATTTGGCATCGCACGCACAAACGGAAGCGGCGCACAGAACTGCTCTTCCAGCCACGCAAGGCTTTTGCCTGCCGCAATGCTCAGAATCGTCTTACCGGTCAGGTCAATGTCGCTGATCTGTCCGATCACTTTCTCCAGAAACTGCGGCTTTACGGCAAGAATCAAAAGCTCTGCCTGCCGCGCGGTTTCCAGGTTATCGCCTGTCACCGTGATGCCAAACATTTCATGCACTTTGCTTTCCGTCTCCGCCGTTTTTGCAGAACCGTAAATTTCCTCCGGCACAGCCAGGTGATTTCTCAAAACTCCTCCAATCATCGCCTGCGCCATATTTCCAAGTCCGATAAAACCGATTTTCATCTGTGCCTCTCATTTCTGCGCACGCTTTTTGCGCATGTCGAGTTTGTGTCAAGTGCGCGCAGACACAAATCTCGAGCTTGAAAAATGTTATTTTTCAAGCTTCGACCTTCTTTCAAATCGCCCTCTGCCGATGCGCTTCATACATCAGAATCGAAGACGCCACCGCTGCATTTAACGACTCCACTTTGCCCTCCATCGGAATTCGGATATAACAGTCCGCAAGCTCTGCAGTCTCTTCCCGCAGACCGTTGCCCTCGTTACCGATCAGAAATGCCGTCCCCTTTGTGTAATCCTGACAGGCATAGGAATTTTTTCCGCGCAGATGCGCCGCGTATACACTGACACCCGTCTGCTGTACCTGATGAACCGCCGCCGCAAAATCGTCCGCATAATAAAACGGAACGCGGTAGATGCTGCCCATCGTTGAACGGATAACCTTCGGGTTGTACAAATCGACTGTATCCCGGCTCATGATAATCCCGGAAACGCCTGCGCCCTCACCGGTTCGCAGCATCGTACCGAGGTTGCCGGGGTCCTGTATATTTTCCAGAAGCAGAAACAGCGGTGCTTTGTCCCGCAGCATTTCTTCTATATTATAGTGAAACTGTTTCAGCACGCATAAAACGCCCTGTGGCGTGCAGGTATCCGATATTTTAGAAAAAACGCTGTCGGAAACGACTTCGTAGCCAACCTCTTCCAGATGCTCCCTGCAGCTGCATTTTTCCAGAAAGGATTCCGAAACATAGACCTCCTGCAGCTGCTCTCTCGGTGCTTCCAGAAACATCTTCACACCCTCTGCCAGAAAAACGTCCTCCGTTCTGCGCAGCTTCGACTTTTGATTCAATTGTACCAGCCTTTTGATCCGGCTGTTGGATGCTGCAGTAATCATGCAGGTTCCTCCGTTGATCTTTATAAAAACGCACAACGGCCACACACGTTTCGTGTGCAGCCGCCCCTTTGCGTCCTGTATCGTCAGGTGGCCAGCGCTTTGCTGACCTGATAATGATATTCGGGAATCTCTTTCTGCATCGCAAGCGCTTCCTCGATATCATAATCTACAAATTCGCCGTGTTTGTAAGCCACAACACGGTTCGAGCTGCCTGCGCAGAGGATGTCTGCCGCATAAGCGCCCATGATAGAAGCATAATAACGATCCAGACAGGTCGGGCTGCCGCCTCGCTGCATGTACCCCAGGATGGTTGCTCTGGTTTCCACACCCGTTGCTGCTTCAATTCTCTTCGCCATGGAAGTAGAATGACCGATACCTTCTGCATTGATGATCAGATGGTGAGTTTTGCCCTTTTTCCGGTTGTTGATAATATTGTTAATCAGCTGCTGCTCGTCATAGTCGTACTTTTCAGGAAGAAGGATATCCTCCGCGCCGGTGCCGACGCCGCACCACAGTGCGATATAACCGGCATTTCTGCCCATTACTTCGATAATACTGCAGCGTTCATGTGAAGATGAAGTATCCCTTACCTTATCGATTGCCTGCATCGCGGTATTGACTGCCGTGTCGAAACCGATCGTATATTCGGTACATGCAATATCCAGATCGATCGTGCCCGGCAGACCGATCGTATTGATCCCAAGTCTGGACATCGCCTGCGCACCTCTGTAAGAGCCGTCGCCGCCGATAACAACCAGACCGTCGATGCCGTGTCTGCGGCAGATCTCCGCGCCCTTTTTCTGTCCGGCTTCGGTCTTAAATTCCAGACAACGTGCGGTTCCCAGAATCGTACCGCCCTTCTGGATGGTATCCGAAACGCTGCGGGCATCCATATCTATGATTTCTTCATTTAACAGGCCCTGATAGCCTTTTTTAATGCCTTTTACTTTGACGCCGTTGCAAATCGCTTTCCGAACAACCGCACGGATTGCCGCATTCATACCCGGCGCATCTCCGCCGCTTGTAAGAACTCCAATTGTCTTTATCTTAGCTGCCATTGTTCCTCCTGTCTGCCGCTGCGGGCTGGACTTCAATCTTAAGATTTCAAAATCCGTAAAACCATTTTTTATTTTAATCGAAACGGGCTTTCTTTTCAATGGTTTTGTGAAACTTACATCAGCTTTACGTTTTCTTCTCCAAACAGCTCTTCCAGCTGCTTTAAAAGCGCCTCGTCCCCATGAACGGTCTGATTCGCCCCAAGCTGCTTCATCGCGCGCGGATTTTCCACATAAATCACCACGGTATCCTTGCCGTCGGAAGCTGCGATTGCCGAAAGCAGCTTTTTTTCCTGCTGCTGATAGGCTTCCATCGTCGGAAATTTAATCCAGAGCTTTTTGGGGATTTCGTCAAACGTCTGCACGGATTCACAGATCAGCTTTGCGTCTTTATCCTCCTCTGCGGAAACGCGCCCCCGCAGGAGAACCTTTTCATCCTCCATCAGCTTGCTGCCGTACTGCTCATAGGTTTTCGGGAAAACGATAACTTCAATCGTTCCAACCAGATCCTCCACCTGTAAAAACGCCATCACCTTATCGTTTTTGGTATATTTGATCTTCTTTTCCTCGATAATTCCGCCGATAACCGCCTTTGCTCCGTCCTGAATATGGACGCTGTTTGTCTCCTCATCCAGCATAAAATCTGCCGTCGTATTAGAAATATTCCTGCGCCAGAGCTGCTCGTATTCCTGCAGCGGATGCCCGCTGACATACACACCGAGCACTTCTTTTTCAAAGGTCAGAAGAATTTCCTTCGAATATTCCCCGACATCCGGGAAGCGGATTTCATAGTTTTTCTTTTCCGACTCGTCCACCAGATCGAATAAGGAAAGCTGTCCCGCCATATTATTTTTCCGATTCTGCTGATTCTGATCCATCAGCTGCACAAATACGCTCATAAACTGCTTGCGTGTTCCCTCAAGGCTGTCGAATGCACCCGCTTTGATGAAGTTTTCCACGTTGCGCTTATTGACTTCCGTATCGGACATTCTGGATAGAAAATCCTGCAGGTTTTTGAACACGCCCCGCTGCTTCCGCTCTGCGATCACCGCGTCCGCAACCGGATGTCCTACACCCTTGATCGCAGTCAGTCCGTACCGGATTGATTTTCCCGATACCGAAAATCCCGGCTCTCCCTCGTTGATATCCGGCGGCAGAATCGCGATTCCCATCTGGCGGCAGACCAGAATGTATTCCGCCACTTTTCCGGGGTTATCGATTACAGAAGTCATTAGGGACGCCATAAATTCCACCGGATAATAATATTTCAGGTAAGCCGTCTGGTAAGCGACAACCGCGTAGCATGCGGCGTGGGACTTGTTGAACGCGTATTTTGCAAAATCCATCATTTCCGCGTAAATTTCCAGACCGACCTTTTCCGGAATGCCCCGGGCCACACAGCCGGGCACGCCCTCTTCGGGATTGCCGTAAACGAAATTCGCCCGTTCTTTTTCCATGACAGACTGCTTTTTCTTGCTCATCGCACGGCGAACCAGGTCGCTTCGTCCCATCGTGTAGCCGCCGAGGTCGCGCACAATCTGCATAACCTGCTCCTGATACACGATACAGCCGTAGGTCGGAGACAGGATCGGTTCCAGCTCCGGACAGGAATAGGTGATTTCGTCATGATTGTTTTTTCCTTTAATATATTTTGGAATAAAGTCCATCGGCCCGGGACGGTACAGGGAAATACCCGCGATGATATCCTCCAGGTTCTGGGGCTTTAGCTCCTTCATGAAGCTTTTCATCCCGCCGCTTTCCAGCTGGAACACGCCGTCCGTCCTGCCGGTGCAGAGCGAATCCAGCACTTTTTTATCGTTATAATCCAGATGTTCCATATCGAGCTTCACACCGGTGTCATGCTCAATCATCTTGACCGCGTGGTCGATTACTGTCAGGGTTCGAAGCCCCAGAAAGTCCATTTTTAACAGTCCGAGCTCTTCCAGCGTCGTCATCGTAAACTGCGTTGTGATCGAACCATCCGACCCCCGTGAAAGCGGTACAAAATGATCTGCCGCCTCCGGGCAGATCACAACCCCTGCTGCGTGCATCGAGGTGTGGCGCGGCAATCCCTCCAGCCGTTTACTCATATCAATCAGCACGTGCACCTGTTCATCGCTCTCGTAGAGCTTGCGCAACTCTGCATTCATTGACAGTGCCTTATCAATCGTCATGTTCAGCTCGTTCGGGATCATTTTTGCAATCGAATCCACAAAGGAATACGGCAGATCCATGACACGCCCGACGTCGCGGATGACACCCTTTGCCGCCAGCGTACCGAATGTGACAATCTGGACAACCTTTTCTTTTCCATATTTGCGTCCGACATAATCGATGACCTCCTGTCTGCGTTCATAACAGAAGTCGATATCGATATCCGGCATGGAAACTCGTTCCGGGTTCAGGAAACGCTCAAACAGCAGGCTATAACGGATCGGATCAATATTCGTGATATGCAGGCAGTAGGAAACGATGCTTCCAGCTGCACTTCCACGTCCAGGTCCTACCGGAATACCGTTTTCTCTGGCATAGTTGATAAAATCCCACACGATCAGGAAATAGTCCACATATCCCATGCGCTTGATAATACCCAGCTCGTATTCCAGACGCTTCTGCAGCGTGCCGTCGTCCTCCGGATAGCGCTCTTTCATACCGTCAGTGCACAGCTTATTCAAATATCCCCAGGAATCATAGCCCTCCGGCACATCAAAATGCGGCAGCTTCGTCTTACCAAACTCGATTTCCACATGACAGCGGTCTGCAATTCGCTGTGTATTTTCCACTGCCTCCCACGCATAGGGAAACAGTCCCTTCATCTCTTCTTCGCTTTTGACGAAATACTGACCGCCCTCGTAACGCATCCGGTTTTCGTCGGAAAGCTTTTTGCCGGTCTGGATACACAGAAGGATATCGTGGGGCTTTGCGTCCTCCGCATAGGTGTAGTGCACGTCGTTCGTGCATACTAACGGAATGTCCAGTTCTCGCGACATCTGTAAAAGCGCCATGTTTACGGTCTGCTGCTCCGGGATCCCATGATCCTGCAGTTCCAGAAAATAATTATCCTTCCCAAAAATCGACTGATACTTTAATGCGCATTTTTTTGCTTCCTCCGGCAGTCCTTTCTGGATATAGCGCGGCACTTCACCTGCCAGACACGCAGACAGCGCAATAATTCCCTCGTGAAATTCCTCCAGAACCTCCATATCGACACGCGGCTTGTAATAGTACCCCTCCGTAAAACCGCGGCTGACGATTTTGCTCAGATTCGCGTAACCAGTATTATTTTCCGCCAGAAGCACCAGATGGTAATACCGGTCATCCCCGCCGGTAATCTCCCGGTCAAAACGGGAATTGGGCGCAACATAGACCTCACAGCCCAAAATCGGATTGATACCCTCTGCCCGCGCCGCACGGTAAAAATCGATCACACCGTACATTGCGCCATGGTCGGTAATCGCCGCAGCCGTCATGCCCAGCTCCTTGACTCGTTTTACATATTCTTTGATTTTATTGGAACCGTCCAGCAGGCTGTACTCTGTATGGACGTGCAAATGTGCAAATGCCATATTTTTGTAATTTCCTATTCTTGTTCTGTCTGAGTTTCCTTTGCTGTCCCATCGGGCGCAGAGAAGTCAAAGGCAGGGCTTTCTGTCCCGTTTTCTGACTTTTGCCCGCTCTTTGTCACAGACTTCGTGCCGATGCTGCCTGTCCGGTCGGATGCTGCCGCATTGTTTTCACTGATGCTGTCTGCTTCCCGGTCAGATACAGCGCTGTTTTGACTGACTGCGTTTTGTCCGGACACATCACCGCTTTCATGAACCTCTTTTACACTGCCTTCTCCGCTGTCTGTCAGTACAAGTCTGTCGTTTTCCACTTTCCATGTCTCGTACCAGCTTCCTTCCGCGTCCGAAAGGTTGACATGAATCCTATCGTTTTCCCCGGATAAAATCTGTATTTTCCCGGAATCTGATCCAACCTGCCGCAGGATACTCTTTAACACTGCTTTGCCGTTTTTATACTGTAACAGCTCTTTTTCACGGATTTCTTCTAATCGATACTCTGTCAGTGTGCGCAGACTGATGTCATAATATCCCGGCGCAGCTTCTGTCCCGGCAGTCCATGCCATCAGATCGCCGTCATCGTCCAGCTCAAAGTGCCCCATCTGTTTTAACAGGCGCACTGCTCCTTGCTCCTGCACGCCAAACAGCATGTCGCTGACGCCGGACACTTCGTAGCCACGATACAGCACAAAGGCGCTTCCCAGCTTTTCCAGCTCCTTAAAGGCAAAATTCTCTTCTTCCAAAGCTGCGCCGTCCGCGCCGACAAACCACAGGTCGCATACCGGCGCGCCGAACGCTCCGTCGTACCTGCCGATCGCCGCAAACGTTTCTTTTTTGCCGTCCCCATCGTAATCCGCCGTCTCTGCAAAACACAGCGCATCGTCCGGGTACTCCTGTACCTCCAGAATCTGTGCAACCGCCTGACCGACCGCCGCGCGGGCTGTTTTCTGCACTTTATTCAACCGGTTTTTCGTAAATTCGTTTGGAATATCCTCCAGGCTCTCCAGTGCTTCTTCCTGCTCCAATCTCGACGGGAAGAAAAATCCATCCCCGCTGATCGTCTCCGATGCTTTGGTCAGCTTTCCCTGATCCAGGCTGCTGATACACCAGCTGTACTTCGCAACCGCATGATCAATTCCTTCTTTCTGTCCGACCGACTGCCCGGCTTCTCTGCAGCGATAGGCGATTTTATCCTCTCCAATTGCATAAAACCAATAGGTATATTCTGTATTTTCATCCGTCTGCGTGTAGAACTGCTCTTCCAGCTTTTCCTTCCACGCCTGTGCCTCTTCATCCGAATCCTCTGCAGACACATACGCCAAATATTCCGACGCTGTCAGCTCCCGATACGAACGCTCTGCAAATCCGTCCGCTGTTCTTTCATAATAAACAGGAACCGTCTCTTCTGCACTGTCCCATTCCGAAACAAGCGGATCGTACACAGTCTTCTCCGCAGGATAAAACGTACAAACGCCGTCCTTTGTCGCTTCGATCGTCTCGGCATCCTCCAGAAGCTTTTCGCACTTTTGATCTTTTACCGTCCAGACAGCCGCCTGTTTTTTGCCGGAGACTTCCGTTTCCAGAATAACAAACGGATTCCCAATTCCCGTCACCTGCTGCAGTCCGGTTACGACGATTCCTTTTTCCAGAAGCCTTGCCGACTCGCCGTCATAATACCAGAGATCGCCGGAAATCCGCCCGCGCGCTGTCAACGGCGTGCTCTCAAACATCAGCAGAAAGCTTTCATTTGCGTTGCTGTCATACTTCGCCATGTTCTGCAGGCAAAGCGTCTTGTCACCGTACTCCTTCTGCGAAAGAACTGCCGTCAGTGCTGCGTTTTCTGCGCGGCTTAAGCGGTCGTGTCCCGCCAGCTTACCGGTAAACACATCCGATTTCTGCGCGTATGCTTCATAAACGGAGTCGGTCACTTCTGTCATCAGGGCCGGAATTTGAGGAGCTGTTGCTGCCGCAGATTCTGTAGCGGTGTCGGTCTGCGTTTCGCCGGTCGCAGGCATCTCGCTGTCTGCTGTTGCCGCGGTATCGCCGTGCTGCGCTTTTCCGCCGGTCGCTGTTATGCCGTCCTGTGTCCCACCATCGGTCGCAGCGGTGCTATCCTGCACCTCATCATCGTTCGCTGCAGCGGTACCGGTTCCTGTACTGACATTCTGTATTTCGCCTGCTTCAGACGTCTCGCCATCTGCTGTTGCCGCAGCATCGCTATCCTGCGCCATAGCGTCTGTTGTTTCCCCTTCCCAAAAGCTCTTTCCGGCTTGCTGCGCTCGCGCTGCATATTCACTGATATTCGGCGTGCAGCCTGAAAACAGCATCGTTGCCGCCATCAGGCATGCTGCTGTCACCTGTTTTCTTTTCATAAATTAAATCCTTTCGTTTGCCATAGGCGGAAACCCACTACCTTCAGGTGGTGGGAGGAGCCTTGTGAATCTTTCGCCATTAACCCTGACTTTCAATATACTTTTGTATAGTCGCTGACGATACTTCTCCAATACTGCAAGCAAAGTATCCGTCTGACCAAAATATCCTTTTCTTCCAATACTGTTTAGACAGAAACGAACCATACTTTTGCCATAGGTAATATGTTGTTTCTTGTTTTACAATCTTAACAATGTCGCAAACCCTATCAGTCGTATCATAACTTATTAAGAAATGCATGTGGTCTTTGTCTGCTTCCATAGCGATTATTTCGTAGCCACGAGTATTAGCTATATCAAAAATCTTTTACTTAACATCGTCGGCAATAGAACCTTTTAGTAGTTTCTTACGATATTTAGTTAACAAGAACTATATGTACTTTTAGACTGTATTTTCGTCTGTTATGACGATTATATCTATTGTCCATAGCCTACCTCTGATAATCATTGACATTCACTAGCTATTATTATATACTATATCTAGTGAAATATCAATGAAGGGAGTACATCTATGGAACAGATGACTATAACAGCAAAAGTTCAAATAGTCGCTACTGATGCAGATAAAGTTTTGCTTGATGAAACTATGTCTGTTTATCGTGATGCCTGTAATTATGTTTCAGACTATGTATTCCAAACTCATGATTTAAAGCAGTTTTCACTGAATAAAGTTTTGTATTCTACTCTAAGAGAAAAATTTGGTCTGAAATCGCAAATGGCTCAGTCCGTTTTGAAAACGGTCATTGCAAGATATAGAACTATTCTCGAAAATCAAAATAAATGGATACGACCAACCTTCAAGAAACCTCAGTATGATTTAGTTTGGAACAGAGATTATTCTTTAACGCAAAACTGTTTTTCTGTGAATACGCTGAGTGGTCGTGTGAAACTTCCATATTTCGCTGAAGGTATGTCTAAATATTTTGACCACACAATCTATAGGTTTGGTACTGCTAAGCTCACAAACAAACATGGTAAATATTATCTTCACATACCAGTAACTTATGATGTCGAAGAAAGTAATATTTCTGACATTTGTAATGTCGTAGGCATTGACAGAGGAATTAACTTCGTTGTTGCAACCTATGACAGTCATCACAAGTCTGGATTTGTTAGTGGTAAAGCTATTAAACAGAAACGTGCTAACTATTCCAAGCTTCGTAAAAAACTCCAAATGCGACATACGCCATCTTCAAGGCGAAGACTAAAAGCTATCGGTCAGCGAGAAAACCGTTGGATGCAGGATATTAACCATCAGGTATCGAAGGCACTCGTTGAAAATAACCCGAAGCACACTCTCTTTGTACTGGAAGATTTGTCAGGCATTCGTAATGTTACAGAACGTGTTAAAACAAAAGACCGTTATATTTCTGTGTCGTGGTCGTTCTATGATTTAGAACAGAAACTAATTTACAAGGCAAAGCAGAATCAATCTTCTGTAATTAAGGTAGACCCTCGTTATACGAGTCAATGTTGTCCTGCTTGTGGGCATACGGAAAAGTCTAACCGTAACAAGAAAATACATTTGTTTACTTGTAAAAACTGCGGTTACAAATCTAATGATGACCGTATAGGAGCAATGAATCTGTATCGTATGGGAATAAACTATCTTTCTGATAGCCAAGTACCTGATACAGTTGCAACAGAGTAAACTTTGTTGCAAAGGGTGCTGTCAACCACCCTGCGATGTAACGCCACTTTAGATAGCGATATCTATTGGGGTTAAAGGTCGGAGGCGTAAGCTGTTAGTACGACTGGGCAGTTACAAGCCCATGACCTTTAGGTCGTGGGTAGTTGACAATTCGGGCAGAAGTGCCAAAAAGAAAAACAGAGAAAAGAAAAAAACAGGCAGAAGAGTAGGAAAATGTAAGATAGAAAAAGTAAAAATCCAATTGACATAGCTCGTTTCCTATGTTAGGATAGTCCCAACAACAATTTAGCGTGGTAAATTGATGAATTACTAAAGGAACGGGAGAATGAGTTATGAAAAAATTATCGGCAATGGTTATGGCAGGCGTGATGGCGCTTGGAATGGTTGGCTGCGGAAGCACAGCTGCAGAAGCACCGGCAGAAAGTACAGTACCTGCTGCAGAGAGCACAGCAGCAGAAACAACAGAAAGCACGGCAGAGGCTCAAACAGAGACAGCAGATGCACAGACAGAAGCAGGCAGACAGTTTGTAGTGGGATTCGATGCAGAGTTTCCGCCTTACGGCTATAAAGATGACAGCGGCGAATATGTCGGCTTTGACCTGGATCTGGCACAGGAGGTTTGCGACAGACTTGGCTGGACACTGGTAAAACAGCCCATCGACTGGGATGCAAAGGATATGGAGCTGGATTCCGGCGCGATCGATTGTATCTGGAACGGCTTTACCATGAACGGCAGAGAAGATCAGTACACCTTCAGTGTTCCTTATGTAGATAACAGCCAGGTATTTGTTGTGGCAGAAGACTCTGGCATTACCTCCAAGGAAGACCTTGCGGGTAAGGTAGTCGGCGTACAGAAGGATTCCTCCGCACTGGCAGCACTGCAGGGCGATGAGAAGGCTCTGGCAGATACCTTTGCAGACCTGCCGCAGTATGCAGATTACAATACCGGCTTCATGGATCTGGAGGCAGGTGCGATTGATGCGCTGGCACTGGATATCGGTGTTGCAAATTATCAGATTGCTTCCAGAGGAGACGGCTATGTGATCCTGGACGAGTACCTTTCCACCGAGCAGTACGGTATCGGATTTAAGAAAGGCAACGACGAATTAAAGGATACGGTTGAAAAGACGCTTCTGGAAATGGCAGACGACGGAACCTTTATGGAAATCGCAGAGAAGTATGCAGACTATGGTCTGGTAGACAGCGTATGCCTGGGAAAGTAAGATAAAAATAGGATGCAGGTCGGAGAAAACTCTGGCCTGCCTTTGTGCGCTAATAAGAATACAGAAAACCGGATCAAATCCGGTATGGAAAAGGAAGAACGGGAATGGATTTAGGAACGATGGTTCGGGAACTGGGAACAGGAATGCTGATCACGACGGAGATCTTTGTGCTGACGCTGGTATTTTCCCTGCCCCTTGGAATGGTGCTGGCCTTTGGGCGGATGGCAAGGCTGAAAGTGCTGAGCTTTTTGACAAAGCTTTATATTTCGATTATGCGCGGAACGCCGCTGATGCTGCAGCTGATTGTGGTCTATTTTGCGCCCTATTATGTGTTTGGAATGAAAATCTCCAAAAGCTACCGGATGATCGCGGTAATTCTTGCATTTGTGTTAAACTACGCGGCGTATTTTGCGGAAATATACCGTTCTGGAATCGAGTCCATGCCGGTCGGGCAGTATGAGGCAGCAAAAGTATTGGGATACAGCCGCGTTCAGACGTTTTTCCGGATTATTTTACCCCAGGTCATCAAGCGGGTGCTTCCGGCAGTAACCAACGAAATGATCACGCTGGTAAAGGATACATCCCTGGCCTTTGTGCTGACAGTAACGGAGATGTTTACGATTGCAAAGCAGATTGCAGCGGCACAGGCTTCCGTAATGCCTCTGATGGCAGCAGGAGTATTTTATTACATTTTTAATCTGGTCGTTGCAGTTGTTATGGAGCATGTGGAAAAGAAGTTAAATTATTACCGCGGATAATGCAGGATGCCAGAGAGACAGTTAGAGGAGCGAAGCTTTATTTCTGCAGTCAGACGGAAATTCAGGAAAGGTACGAAGTTACAATGAATCAGATTTATCTGGAAATGAATCATATAAAAAAACATTTGGGAAGCTGGAGGTCTTAAAGGATATTTCTCTTTCCGTCCATAAGGGAGAAGTCGTATCGGTGATCGGTCCGTCCGGCTCCGGCAAATCGACACTGCTGCGCTGTGCGACCATGCTGGAAAAAATGGATGGCGGCGAGCTTTCTTTTCTCGGAGAAAAGGCTGCGTGGGAAGAAAACGGAAAATGTGTTTATGCAAATAAGAAGCAATTAAAGGAAATCCGGAAAAATTTCGGCCTGGTGTTCCAGAATTTCAACCTGTTTCCGCATTATACAGTTATGAAAAATATCATCGATGCACCAGTCTGCGTAGATGGTGTTTCCAAAGAAGAAGCAAAAGAACGCGCATGGAAGCTGTTAAAACAGCTGGGGCTGTCGGATAAGGCAGATGCCTATCCCTATCAGCTTTCCGGTGGACAGCAGCAGAGAGTATCGATTGCCAGAGCGCTTGCCCTGCAGCCAAAGGTTTTATTTTTTGACGAGCCGACCTCGGCGCTTGACCCGGAGCTGACCGGAGAGGTGCTGCGTGTCATCCGGCAGCTGGCAGACGAGCACATGACCATGGTGATCGTTACACACGAGATGCAGTTTGCCAAAGAGCTTTCGGATCGCGTGATTTTCATGGAAAAAGGTCTGGTCTGCCAGGAGGGTACGCCGGAGGAAGTGTTTGGAAACCCGAATGCCCGTGTGAAGGAGTTCATCGGTCGTGTCATGCAGGTCTGAAAATTTTTGTGTGTGTCAAGAATTTTTACTTGACACACCTTTTTTTTTCGGGTATGATAGCACAGGTGAGGACGCAATATGGAAAAAATCGTAGAACAGGGTATGCTGTATGACTTTTACGGTGAACTGCTGACCGAGCATCAGCGAAAGATCTATGAGGATGTGGTATTAAACGACATGTCCCTGAGTGAGATCGCAGAGGAACAGGGGATCAGCAGACAGGGCGTACACGATCTTGTCCGCAGATGCGATCGGACGCTTCAGAGCTATGAAGAGCGGCTGCACCTGATTGCGAGATTTCAGAAAGTCAAGCACACCGTAGAGAAGATCGAACAGATCAGCACGGAGACGCAGGTCAGAGAACTGGCGGGACAGATTTTAGAAGAACTGTAACGGATCGCGGGAGAGGATTTGAATGGCATTTGAGAGCTTAACCGATAAACTGCAGGATGTGTTTAAGGATCTGCGCAGCAAAGGCAGACTGACAGAGGCGGACGTCAAAGTTGCGCTCAAGGAAGTCAAGATGGCACTGCTGGAAGCGGATGTAAACTTCAAGGTTGTCAAGCAGTTCGTCAAGTCTGTGGAAGAACGGGCGATCGGTCAGGACGTCATGAACGGATTAAATCCCGGTCAGATGGTCATCAAGATCGTAAACGAAGAGATGACTTCCCTGATGGGTTCCGAGACACAGGAATTACAGTTCCAGCCCGGCAAAGCGACAACCGTGATTATGATGTGCGGTCTGCAGGGTGCAGGTAAGACGACAACGACTGCGAAGCTGGCAGGCAAGTTTAAATTAAAAGGCAAAAAGCCACTGCTTGTAGCCTGTGACATTTACCGTCCGGCAGCGATTGAACAGCTGCAGATCAACGGCGAGAAACAGCAGGTGGAAGTCTTTTCCATGGGCACGAGCCACAGCCCGGTTGACATCGCAAAAGCGGCGATGGAGCATGCAGAGAAAAACGGCAATAATGTCGTGATTCTGGATACTGCGGGTCGCCTGCATATCGATGAGGGCATGATGGAGGAGCTGCAGAAGATCAAGCAGGCAGTGACGGTCCATCAGACACTTCTGGTAGTGGATGCCATGACCGGTCAGGATGCGGTCAATGTGGCAAAGGAATTTGATGAAAAAGTAGGAATCGACGGCGTGATCCTGTCCAAGATGGACGGTGACACAAGAGGCGGTGCGGCGCTTTCCATTAAAGCCGTTACCGGCAAGCCGATTTTATATGTTGGTATGGGAGAGAAGCTTTCCGATCTGGAACAGTTTTATCCCGACCGTATGGCGAGCCGAATTCTGGGAATGGGCGATGTGCTCACCCTGATTGAAAAAGCTTCGGCGAACCTCGATATTGACGCTGGCAAGGAAAAAGAGATGGCGGCGCGCATGAAGAAGGGCAAGTTCGATTTTGAGGATTACCTGGAAAGCATGAAGCAGATGCGCAACATGGGCGGGCTGTCCGGTATCCTGAGCATGATGCCCGGCATGGGTTCGAAGATGGGCGATATCGAATCGATGATCGATGAAAAACAGCTGGCAAGAATGGAAGCGATCGTGCTGAGCATGACGCCCCAGGAACGCCGCAATCCCAAGCTTTTAAATCCCAGCCGCAAGCACCGTATCGCACGAGGCGCAGGGGTGGACATCAGCGTAGTCAATCGATTTATCAAGCAGTTTGAGCAGAGTCAGAAAATGATGAAGCAGTTCCCGGGAATGCTGGGAGGCAAAGGTGCAAGAAAAGGTAAGTTCAGACTTCCTTTCTGATAAATAGTGCAGATCGCACACAAGAAAACATATTTATATTTCATTTGGAGGTAAGAAAAATGGCAGTAAAGATCAGATTAAGAAGAATGGGATACAAGAAGAACCCGATTTACAGAATCATCGTAGCAGATTCCAGATCTCCCAGAGATGGTCGTTTCATCGAAGAGATCGGCACATACGATCCGAATACAGATCCCAGCACTTTCAAGGTAAACGAAGAGCTGGCTAAAAAGTGGCTCAACAATGGCGCTCAGCCCACCGAAATCGTAGGCAAGATCTTCAAGGCAGCAGGAATCGAGAAATAAGACAGCTCTGTAAAGCAGACGGTTACGCAAACGAGCAGTAGCTGTGGGGCTGACTGTAGCAGGCTTATGGAGGTGGATTATGAAAGATTTGGTGGAAGTGATCGCAAAGGCACTTGTGGATCATCCGGATGAAGTGAGCGTCTCCGAAAAGGAAAACGGCAGAAGCCTGACGGTTGAACTTCATGTTGCACCCTCCGATATGGGCAAGGTAATCGGTAAACAGGGCCGTATTGCTAAGGCAATTCGCACTGTGGTAAAGGCTGCGGCGATGGAAGATAATAAAAAAGTGGATGTGGATATCATCTGACATCTGAAATGGACAGCGTCTTGCAAAAGCAAGGCGCTGTTTGTGAAATGAGAGGTTATATGGAAGAAAGACTGCAGGTGGGAGTGATTGCTTCCACACACGGTGTGCACGGGGAGGTCAAGATTTTTCCGACGACAGATGATGTGCGCCGTTTTAAGAAGTTAAAAGAAGTGATTCTGGATACGGGAAAGGAAAACCGGATTCTGGAAATCGAGAGCGTGAAATTTTTCAAGCAATTTGCCATTTTGAAATTCCGTGGAATCGATACGATAGACGAGGCGGAAAAATACCGGAGAAAGAGCCTGTATGTGACGCGGGAAAATGCGGTGCGCCTACAGAAGGACGAGTATTTTATCGCAGATCTGATCGGCGTGAAGGTATTGGATGAACAGGAGCAGGAGCTTGGAACCTTAGAGGATGTCATTGAAACCGGCGCAAATGATGTTTATCAGATTCGGTTAAAGGATGGCAGACAGCTGCTTTTGCCTGCAATCAAGGAATGTGTGCTGGATGTCGATGTGGAAGCAGGACGGATGAAAATCCATATCCTGGACGGATTGCTGGAGGACTGACGAAAAAATGCAGTTTCATATTTTGACATTGTTTCCGGAAATGGTGGAAAACGGACTGCAGACGAGCATTTTAGGACGGGCGATTCAAAAAGGACTGATCGGAATCCATGCGGTCAATATCCGCGATTACACGCAGGATAAGCACAATAAAGTGGACGATTATCCTTACGGCGGCGGTGCGGGCATGCTGATGCAGGCGCAGCCGGT